>Ga0163153_10000369_pt1 | contig 79480 bp, 82 predicted proteins | sample OliLakLV19MP6IB1_FD_148629 | JGI IMG/M metagenome (GOLD analysis project Ga0163153, IMG submission 148629) | Freshwater microbial mat bacterial communities from Lake Vanda, McMurdo Dry Valleys, Antarctica - Oligotrophic Lake LV.19.MP6.IB-1 | ecosystem: Environmental > Aquatic > Freshwater >... | reverse complement strand
TCGATTTCGATGGTCCGTAACTGCCCGATGATCTCTTCCGCTGTATACCGTTTTCGTGCCATGCCCCCTCCTTTCGCCGGTCGAAAGCTTAACTCCAGATCCGGCTTGGTTTATAGGGGGCAGGTCAACACCATCCGACAGGACTCGGACGACACAATCTCTTGTCCTTCTCTGGCCACCTGCTCTTGTACCCCTCGATCGGCCAATGCCTGCTGCAATCGTCGATAGAACAGTTCTTGGCGGGTCTCTCCAGATCCCCAATAGCGCTTCACGATGAAATGGCGGACCACCCAGGCCAGGCCTCCGACATGATCAAGTTGGGGATGTGTGCCAATGACCTGGTCGATGGCATGAATTCCCCTGTTCCAGAGAAACGGAGACACCACCCCACGGCCCATATCGAATCGTTCATACGCCGCCCCTCCGTCGATCAACACCACCTATCCATCAGGCAGTTCAACGACTGCGCTATCGCCTTGCCCAACGTCCAGAAACGTGACTCGAAAGTGATCCCCATCAAGTAACATCCGTGGGGACCAGGCCCACCACAGCAAGAGCAATAGCACTCCGACACCTGCAGCCAACCGGAATGCCACGCCGCCCACTCGTCGCCACATCAATACGAGACCGCCATAAAACATCACGATTGTAAGAGCCGAAGGGGCCGCAATATGCCATTCCCCTCCCGGCAGCATCGACACTAGACGGACCGCAGCCACAAAGTGTTCAAGCAACCACTGATTCAGCGAAGCCAGGGGCAGCATGGTTCCCCCAACCACAAGCTGCCAGATTCCGGCAGCAAGTCCGATCGGAACCAGCAGAATCCCCATCACGGGAACGGCCACTACATTGGTAAAAAGACCGAGCCAGGAAAGTTGATTGAAATAGTACGCAACAACAGGAAGGGTCACCACGGTGACCACCCCGCTCATGGCCACAGAATCTCTCCCCCATCGAGCGCAGGTTCTCAGAAACGACGGCTCGTTCTGCAGCGCCTCTACTCCAGCCTCGGTCGGCCAGGAGAGCCACCCGGCCATGGCAATGACGGACAAAAAAGAGAGCTGAAAGGAGATGTCGAATAGGGCCTGCGGATCGTGCAGCAAAATCCCCACCGCGGCGGCAGAGAGGGCATGGAACAGACGGCGTTCCTGCCCGAGCCAGATCGCACTCAGCCCCACAGTCACCATCAGCAACGACCGTATGGTAGCCACTTCCGCCCCGGCCAGGCAGGCGTAGCCTGCGACAGGGAAAAATGTACAGACAGCGGCAATGCGAGTCGGCGTAATTCTCCGAGACAACGCAAGAAGCCAATTCGCGGGCAACAGAATCATCGCCCATCTGACCACCGCGAAGATGAGCAGCGCCATGAGGCCCAAGTGGCTCCCTGAAATAGAAAGCAGATGGACCGTCCCGGTCACCATGAACTGATCCCGCAGATCTGGATCCAAATACCCTCGATCACCGATGATGATGCCCACATAGAGTCCCAGTGCGGGCTGGGGAAGGGTTTGCAGCGCGGCAAGACGGATACTGACCCTCCATCGATCGAATTGATTCCAGATTGCCCACCAGACATGTGCTCGCCCGGACTCAAGCAACTGCACCGCCTCGGATCCGGTCACCGTGGCGATCGCTTCGACCCCTTGCCGCTCAAGATACATCGCATAGTCGAATCCTCCTGGATTCAAGGACCCGCTCGGACGGCGCAACGTCGCCCGAAAGCCGACCCGATCGCCTTGAAAGAAAACTCGCTCCGGTGTACGCCAGGTCAGACGAATTTGTCTGGACGCTCCCGACGTATCAATTGGACCGTCCGACCTGATGATCATGACCAGTCGATCTGGCGCCTGTTGCACGGGTGCCACGATACGACCGGTCACCTCGATCACCGTATCGGACGCGTGCTCAACCATCGGAGCACGCGCAGCCAGATTGACGGCCACCGCCCAATAGACAACTCCCACCAAGAGTGCTCCGTAGAGCCAAGTTGCCTGGCGGACAGTAACCCGATTGAGTTGTTCAAGAACAAAGGCGCCGAGCACAGTAATGAGGAGCAGGAACGAGAGTGAGAGGGGGAAATAGGAAATCTGTGATCCGACGAGGAGCCCGGTGATGAAGGCAACGGTAAGGGACGGCAGCATGGGCCACCCTCAGTGGGGGGCGACGACCCTAACCCAGATGAGTCCTGACGACGTCGACTAGTCGCTTGGCCACTTCGCGAATCGTGTCATCGCACTCACCTTCGACCATCACCCGCAAGAGCGGTTCGGTCCCGGAGTAGCGCACCAACACGCGCCCGCTGCCGTTGAGGCTCTGCTCACTTTCACGGATCGCACGTTGCAGTTCAGGAACCGTGTCGAGGTTCGGCTTCTTCGTCACGTTCACGTTCAGTAATACTTGTGGCACCGCCGTCATGGCTTGGGCCAGCTCGGACAAGGGCTTTCCCTTGCGCTTCATCAGCGACAAGACTTGCAACGCCGACAGCAACCCGTCACCGGTTGTATTATGATCCAGGAAGATGAAATGGCCGGACTGCTCTCCTCCGAAATTATACCCATCGGTCGACATCCGTTCGAGCAAATATCTGTCACCGACGGCAGTCCGCTCAAAGGTAATACCGGCTTTTGTCATGGCAAGCTCTAATCCGAAGTTACTCATGACAGTCCCCACCACCGTCTGCTTGGCCAACCGCCCCTGGCGATGAAGATCGAGTGCCAACATCGCCATAATATGATCGCCGTCCACGACGCGTCCCTGTTCGCAGACGAAAATGGCGCGATCGGCATCCCCGTCCAGCGCCACTCCGAGATGGGCCCCCTGCTCACGGACCGCCTTCTGCAGCAGCTCAGGATGGACCGCGCCACAACCGGCATTGATATTCATCCCGTCTGGCTCATCACCGATCACTTCGACCTTCGCCCCGAGTTCGCGTAACACCTTTGGCGCGACCTTGTAGGCTGCACCATTGGCACAATCGACCACCACTTTGACCCCCTGGAAGTCCAGCTCCTTCGGGAGAGACCGCTTGACGAACTCGATATAACGCCCCTCGGCATCGTCGATTCGATAGGCTTTCCCAATGGCATCGGCCGTCGGCCGGAGATGGGCAATCCCGTTTGAAACAATGAGTTCCTCAATACGAGCTTCCATCTCATCGGGCAGCTTGAACCCGTCGTTGGAAAAAAACTTGATGCCGTTATCCTGGTAGGGATTGTGCGAGGCCGAGATCATCACCCCGGCATCAGCACGGAGACTCCTCGTCAAGAACGCAATCGCCGGCGTCGGCATCGGACCGACCAGCAAGACATCGACACCCATCGAGCAAATCCCGGAGGTCAACGCCGATTCCAACATATAACCGGAGATGCGGGTATCTTTGCCGATCACGATTTGATGGCGTCCAGCCCGGCGCATGAACAAATGCGCCGCAGCCCGTCCCAACTGCATCGCCATTTCGCTGGTCATCGGATCGAGGTTGGCGACCCCTCGGACCCCATCAGTACCGAACAATTTACGCATGTTGTGCTGTCATGGAAACGGTCGTCTGTCGATTAATCGCCGCTGCCACCTGAACCACATCCTTCATGGCCCTTACGTCATGGACGCGAAGGATTCCAGCCCCACGATCCACTGCTATCGCCACCGCCGCAGCCGTACCCCACTGACGCTCCTGCACCGGACGGTCCACGAGCTGCCCAAGAAACGCCTTCTGTGATACACCGACCAGCAATGGACACTCAAACTGCACGAAACGACGCAATTGCGCTAGCAGCGTAAGGTTATGTACCAGCAGCTTACCAAATCCGATACCTGGATCAAGAATGATTTGCCTTCGTACAATGCCATGTGCCATCGCAAAACGGATTCGTTCCTCGAAAAATTCAGAGATCTCGCCGACCACATCGTCGTAGCGGGGGGCCTGCTGCATCGTGCGCGGCGTACCGCGCATGTGCATCAGGACGATTCCGGCTCCCGTTCTCGCGACCACATCGACCATGGCAGGGTCGCCTCGTAAAGCCGTCACATCGTTCACGAGAACCGCCCCCGCATCGAGGGCAGCGCGGGCAACAACAGCCTTTGAGGTATCGATGGAAATCGGAATGGTGACGGCTTTTGCCACTGCGGTCACAACGGAAATAGCACGGCGACACTCTTCTACCTCGTCCACAACTTCAGCACCGGGACGCGTAGACTCTGCGCCGATATCCAACAGATCCGCCCCTTCTTCTACTAACTGAACGGCATGGGCCACGGCGACGGCTGCATCCAAATAGCGGCCACCGTCGAAGAACGAATCCGGCGTCACATTCACAATGCCCATAATTAACGGTCGGTCGGAAAATTCGATCAGCCGATCCTTCGCCTGTCGTGTCAATGACTTCGGTTCTAACACCGACGGCGTCTCCTTATAGATAGGGATCTGCCATGCAACCCAAGCCCGCCAACAATCGTGGCCGCCTAGGGTACACGTCACAACAGCCCACTCGCGAGAAGCACTCCCTTCTCGCCTATCGTCTTTCAGATGTACTGCCCGGGACTCCAATGCCCTTACTGGCGTCCCGGGATCAGCGCTGCAGAATTTAGGCAGGAACCGTTTGGGATGTGGACTGCATGATGATCTGATCAATATCAGCGGAATCGAGCACTTCTTTCTCCAAAAGTGCTTGCGCCAAACCCTTCAGGCTGGCCATATTTTCCGTGAGCAGCCGCTTCGCCCGCTCATAGTTTTCCATTACAAGTCGTTTGACTTCCTTGTCGATCTCCATGGCTATTTGATCGCTGTAGTCGCGCTGGCTCCCGAGCTCTCGCCCAAGAAAAACCGCTTCTTCTTTTTTACCGAACGTCAGGGGACCCATCTTTTCACTCATGCCCCATTCACAGACCATCTTCCTCGCAAGATCCGTCGCCCGCTCGAGATCGTTCCCCGCTCCGGTCGTCATGTCATTCAAAACCAACTCTTCCGCCACGCGCCCTCCCATGAGGATGGCGAGCTGGTTATATAAGTAATCCTTCGAATAGTTGTGCCGGTCATCGGTGGGGAGCTGCATCGTCACACCCAAGGCACGACCCCGAGGAATAATGGTTACTTTGTGCACGGGATCCGTTCCAGGAATCAGCTTGGCGATCAGCGCGTGCCCGGCTTCATGATAGGCCGTGGTCCGTTTCTCCTCATCGCTCAAGATCAGACTCTTCCGTTCAACCCCCATCAGCACTTTGTCTTTGGCCATCTCGAAGTCGACCACTTCCACTTCTTTCTTGTTTAGTCTCGCGGCCCAGAGCGCCGCTTCGTTGACCAAGTTTTCCAGGTCAGCCCCAGAAAATCCCGGCGTGCCGCGCGCAATTATGTCCAGGTCCACGTTCGCCGCAATTGGAACTTTTTTCGTGTGCACCTTGAGAATTTCAGCACGGCCGCGCAAGTCCGGTCGATTGACGACGATTTGCCGATCAAACCGCCCCGGTCTGAGCAAGGCAGGGTCGAGGACATCCGGCCGATTGGTCGCAGCAACCAAGATCACACCTTCTGTCGTATCAAATCCATCCATCTCGACGAGCAATTGATTGAGCGTCTGTTCACGCTCATCATGACCTCCGCCCAACCCTGCTCCACGGAGCCGACCAACGGCATCGATTTCGTCGATAAAGATAATACAGGGGGCATGCTTTTTCCCCTGTTCGAAAAGATCGCGAACACGAGAGGCTCCGACGCCGACAAACATTTCTACGAAATCCGATCCGCTGATACTGAAGAACGGCACACTGGCTTCACCGGCAATGGCCTTGGCCAGCAGCGTTTTTCCTGTACCGGGAGGACCCACGATCAAGACGCCCTTGGGAATGCGGCCGCCGAGCTTTTGGAACTTGCGCGGATCCTTGAGAAACTCGATGATCTCGAGCACTTCGTTCTTGGCTTCTTCGATACCTGCAACGTCAGCGAACATCACCTTCTTGCGCTCCTCCGTCAGCAGACGAGCTTTGCTCTTCCCGAAGGACATGGCCTTATTGCCCCCCATCTGCATTTGCCGCATCAAGAAGAACCACAATCCCAGGAACAGTACAAACGGCCCCCAGGTCACAAGGAAGGTAATGTACCAAGGGCTTTCATCCGGTGGCTTCGCCTCGATCTGCACACCCCGATCCCGCAAGACCTGCACCAGTTCAGGGTATTCCACTGAGTAGGTTCGTATACGGGTCTTGTCTTTCAAGACGGCGCTGATGTGGCTGGCTTTGATGATGACCCGCTCGATCTCTCCCTTGTCGAGTTTGGTCATGAACTCACTAAAAATCACATCTTCTTCAGGCTCATGGTGTGGAACGCTGAAGAGGTTGAACAGCAAAATCATGAAGAGGCCGACGACGACCCAGAAAAGTATATTCTTTGTCCTGGAATTCATCCAGATCTCCTTGTGGACGGCACGCAAGCGGTCAAAAAAACCGCGAACATGGTTGATGTTACCACAGGTTCATTCATACTGACAACCGTGTGACCACAGCCTTACTCTTGATCTTCCTCGATGTCCAGGACTGCCAGATAGGGAAGGTTCCGGTACTTTTGCTGGTAATCGAGTCCGTACCCGACCACATATTTATTCGGAATCTTGAACCCCACATAGTCGATGGCGACATTGATGGTCCGACGGTCTGGCTTACTCAGCAAGGTGCAGACTTTGATCGACCGGGGCTTCTTCTTCGCCAAGGTCTTGATCAAGTGTTGGGCCGTCAGTCCGGAATCGACGATGTCTTCCACCAACAAGACGTCTTTACCCTTGATGTCCTCGGTCAGCTCGGTCACCACTTTAACCTTGCCGGATGTTTTTGCCCGCGACCCGTCACTCGTCACCATTAGAAAGTCCACTCGCATGGGAATTCTGATTGCGCGAGCCAAATCGGCATAGAAGGCATAGGCCCCCTTCAAGACCCCCACCAAGACGAAATCCTTCCCTGTATAGTCGGTCGTGATCTGCTTGCCCAGCTCACGAATCCGGGCACGCATTTCTTCCTGCGTCACGATCGGCCGACCGAAGATCCGTTCCATGCTCCCTTACTCCTTCTCTGAGACCCTATTGCGCACCAAGACAACCAAACAACGTGTCGTCCCAGATCGAACGACGAAGCGTTCATCCTCCCGCATTCCCACCACCCAAAGAATTCCCTCTGGCGCCACCAATAATGGAACCTGCCCACGTTCGTGTCGTGCAACCTTCCTGTCGATAAAGAAATCCTGCAACTTCTTGCTCTTCCCCTTCATCCCATGGGGAGAGAATCGATCGCCGGCTTGCCAAGCTCGAATCAATAAGGGCTCAGAAAACCGGTCAGCATCAAACAATGCTACTCCTTGAGAAGGAGCCCTACCCATCTCCTCGGCAGCACGACGAGTCATGAGTTGTACCTGAATTTGCTGGTTCGTTCCAGCCCAATAGATCGTGGAAGGCAGGGGAAGCGGCAGGGCCTCCCTCTTCCCCTGTCCTGCATCAGTCCCCTGCCTGTGATTTCTTCCTACACCTGGGCTAAATCGCACCGACCCCTGATCCAGAGTCACAAGGGCCTGCTTCAAAGACAGCCGGGTCCCGCTCCGTCCCTTGAGAAAGAGAAGCCGAACTGACTCCACCACGCGAACGCTGCTGGCGCGCCCCTCGTCGTCATAGGTCCGCAGGACCGTCCGAACGAGACGCCGCTGAAGCGCAACCGGCAACTCGATGAAGGCCTGACGGTTAAGCCGTTGCACGTCTCCAGAATCCTGACTCACGAGTGTACGCACCAGCGAACTTGTAATTTGCTCTAGATATTGTTCGTCCGCGCGCAATAGATCTGCCTGCCGCTGCAACACAAGGACGGCAGCCGGCGCTAACTGCGTGATGACAGGAAGGAGTTCCTTCCTGATCCGATTGCGATGAAAGAGCGGCTTGTCATTGCTCGAATCACGACGATAGGTCAGCCCTGCATGATCCAAGTAGGCCAACACTTCCTTACGGGTGGAGGCCAGGAGCGGACGAATAATTCTGTCTTCACGGGCGTAGGGCATTCCCGCTAACCCGGTCAGGCCCGCTCCGCGCAACAGCCACATAAGCACCGTTTCCGCCTGGTCATCGGCGGTATGACCGACCGCAATGCGGTCAGCCCCTACCTCGTGCGCCAATTGCTTCATGAAGTCATAGCGCGCGTCGCGGGCCGAGGCTTGAAGCGATGAACGCTGTCGGCGCTTGACCAGCTTGGGCCGATGAATGACAAGAGCCAGCTGTCGTTCTCGACAAAAATTGTTGACGAACGATTCGTCACCGTCGGATTCCGGTCCGCGCAACCCATAATTACAATGGACCACTGTTAGCGTGAGCCGCCAGGACCGGGCCAGGCGATGGAGGAGAGACAGCAAGGCGACCGAGTCGGGCCCACCCGACACCGCCACCAACAAGTGATGACCGGGAACGAACAGCTGTTGCTGCCGCACCGTCCGAACAAGATGGGTCAACAACGCCGGTCGTGCGGCGGACCTGGATGACGGCCTCATGATCGTCGTCTCCATGGCCATGGTGGCCATGGTTACTGAACTCCCTGCGGAATTTGTCGCAAACTGATGCGCGCCTGCTCCACATCACGGGCAATTTGCTTCGACAGGTCGTCGGCAGAGGCAAAGGTGTGGTCGCCGCGTACCCGTCCCACAAACTGCACGGAGATCTCCTGGCCATAGAGATCACTGGTCTGATCCAACAGATGGACTTCGATCAGCCGCTCGCCCGCTCCAAAGGTCGGCCTCGTCCCAATATACGCGATCGCATCATAGATCTGAGTACCGTGGACAGTCCGCGCGGCATAGACTCCATCGGGCGGCACGACGCGATCAGCCGGGACGCGCAGATTGGCAGTAGGCCAGCCCAGCGCCTGCCCCTGCTGCATCCCCTGTACCACGGCGCCTCGAATTCCGTATACGCGTCCAAGCAACCTGGTAGCCCGCTCCATATTCCCTGTCTGAATCAGTTGGCGAATCCTGCTTGAACTCACCACGTCCCCCTCAATCATCACGGGAGTCACAGGATGTACGCGAACACCGTACTGTCCGCCGAGACGCACGAGGTCATCGATATGCCCGGCCCGGCCCTGCCCGAACGCAAAATGATTGCCCACAAACAGTTCAGACAGAGTGAGAGAGCGATGCAGGATATCCTCGACAAATTGATCTGGGCTCATCGCTGCGAAGGTGGGGGTAAAGTTCAGAAAGACCACTTCATCGATCCCCGCAGCTTCGAAGTGTGCAAGCTTTTCCTCCGGACTGGTAAGAAAACGAAGATCGACGTGGGGCGCGAGAATTTTCACCGGATGTGGCTCGAAGGTCAGCACGAGCGCGGTCCCCTGTGCCTTCCGGGCCGTCTCGACCACCGTCCGCAGCAGGACTCGATGGCCCAGGTGGTGCCCATCGAAATTGCCGATCGTGGCGACCGGGTACGGACGTGGACACTCATCGGATAGCCCACGCGTGACTTTCAGCATGGTCGTCAGCGGAGGAGACGCGCTGCGTCTTTGGCAAAATAGGTCAAAATGAGATCTGCGCCGGCCCGCTTAATCGAGAGCAAGGATTCCATCATGGCCCGCGATTCGTCGAGCCAGCCGGCTTTGGCGGCCGCCTTGATCATGCTGTACTCCCCGCTCACTTGATAGGCCGCTACCGGCAACAACATCTGCGCTCTGGCCGCGGCAATGATGTCAAGATACGGCAGTGCCGGTTTCACCATGATGATGTCGGCCCCCTCTTCAATGTCGAGGGCGATCTCGCGAAGCGCTTCTCGCCGATTCGCCGGATCCATCTGATAGGATTGTCTGTCCCCGAATTGCGGGCTTGAACATGCCGCATCCCGGAACGGTGCATAAAAGCACGACGCGAATTTGGCGGCATAGGCCATAATTGGCAGCTCTGGAAAACCTGCTTGATCCAGCTCCGCCCGGATCGCCGCCACCCGCCCATCCATCATATCGGACGGGGCCACCATGTCAGCCCCGGCTTGCGCATGGGTCCTCGCCATCGCACGGAGACACTCCAACGTTTCATCGTTGAGAATGCGCCCGTCCTTGACGATTCCGCAATGGCCGTGATCGGTGTATTCGTCGATACAGACGTCGGTCACGACCATCAGCCCCGGGACCTGGTCCTTCACCGCTTTGACGGCCCGCTGCACGATGCCGTTCGGATCAAACCCCGCACTCCCCCGATCGTCTTTTCGATCAGGAATCCCAAAGAGGATGATGGCGGGAATCCCCAAAGCTGCGATCTCACTTGCCTCTTTCAGCAAGAGATCGACAGAGAGCCGGAACTGGCCCGGCATCGCGGCGATCTCCTCCCGCCGGTCTCGCCCTTCGACGACGAACAGCGGAGAAATAAAATCAGACGGGGCAAGGCTCGTCTCCCGCACCATGCGACGAAAGGCCTCATGCTGCCGCAGTCGCCGGAGCCGCTGTATTGGGAAGGCCATCGGATTACTTCCTCGGGAGATTCGTCAAGAATACCACGAGGTCGCGCACAGAAATCATCCCGACCAAATTGCCACCCTGAGTCACGCCGAGATGGCGGGTATGCGTTTGGGCCATCAAATCGTTGGCATCTAACACTGTCTTGTTCGCCTCGATCGTCAAGATCGGGGCAGACATAATCTGTTCGACCGTTGTCTTGTGGGTATCGGCACCAGCCGCTACCACGCGCCGGACCATATCGGTATCCGTGAGGATACCGACGATCTCCTTCCCGTTTGTCACAAACAGGCTGCCGATGCCACGATCCCGCATGATACGTGCCGCCGTCTGTGCATCCGTATCCCGCGCAACCGTAATAAACTTCTCCCTCGGAACCATGAACGACTTGACTGGAACCATACAATGTCCTCCCTTGACTAATTCAGTCCGTCACCCTGCCGTATGCTTCGGCCTATCCGCGCGTAGAAACGGCGACTCGAGCCTCTTCCCTGAAATACCTCACGATCGCTTCTGCCAGCGCCGGCACAGTATTTTCAGACGGCATGACCGTGACCGTCAACCCATACTCCTCCGCCGTGCGTGCCGTAATGGGTCCGATGCAGGCAATGACTACCCGCGCGACAAGTGCTCTCACCGCATCCTGCCCTCCAAAGATTTCCACAAAATTGCGAACGGTGGAGGAGCTCGTGAAGGTCACCGCCGCCACCCGCCCATCGTGAAGCTGTTGCGTCAAGGACGCAACGTCCACTGGGGGAGCGAGCGTCCGATAGACAGGAATCACATCGACGGTGGCCCCTAACTCACGCAACTGCTCCGGCAAGATTTCGCGAGCGACTTCGGCGCGTGGGATCAAGACGCGGCTCCCATGGATTCCCACATGGGCCAATGCGGCGATCACGCCCTCTGCCTGAAACTCGGTTGGAACGACATCCGGAGTCAGCCCATAGGTTCCCAGTTCCTGCGCAGTTCTTGGTCCAATCGCGCACAGGCGAAGGTTCGCCAATGCGCGCGCATCTTTCCCTGCCGCATGAAGCCGGTCCATGAAAGGCCGCACCCCGTTCACGCTGGTAAAAATCAACCATTGATAGGTACTGAGACGAATCACCGCGTCATCGATCGCCTGCCAACTAGCCGGAGGTACGATCTGAATCGTCGGAACTTCAACCGGTTCCGCGCCATAGGCCGCCAGTAGCTGGGAAAATTCTCTTGCCTGCTCCTGCGTACGGGTGAGCACGATCCGTTTCCCGAAGAGCGGCTTAGTTTCAAACCAATTCAGCTGTCCTCGCAATCGCACGACCTCACCCACAACGATCACCGTCGGCGGTTCGAAATGCGCATTTTCCGCTTTCTCGACAATATCGCCCAATGTCCCTACGATAGTCTGTTGGTCTGCTTTGGTCCCCCAACGGATCGCCGCAGCCGGCGTGTCGGGCGACCGCCCCTCCGACAGTAACCGTTTGACGATCGAAGGAAGATTCTTCATGCCCATCATGAACACGAGCGTCCCTGATGTACTGGCCAATTTGGGCCATTCCACAAATGCCGCCGGCTTGGTGGGATCTTCGTGCCCGGCCACAAACGTAACCGTGGAAGCCAACGTTCGATGGGTTACCGGAATGCCCGCATAGGCAGGAACCGCGACCGCCGCCGTCACACCAGGCACAATCTCGAAGTCGACCCCTGCAGCGGCCACCGCTTCTGCTTCTTCTCCACCGCGTCCGAAGACAAACGGGTCGCCCCCTTTGAGCCGAACCACCACGTTCCCCTCCTTGGCACGCTCAATGAGCAGGCGATTGATGTCGGCTTGGTCTTGATACTGCCGACGTCCACGCCGGCCAACATAGATGCGCTGGGCCGTGGCCGGAGCATACTGCAGTAAGACAGAATTCGCGAGATAATCGTACAGGACGATATCGGCCTGCTCCAGGCATTCCTTCCCTTTCAGCGTCAAGAGTCCAGGATCGCCTGGTCCCGCTCCCACTAGATAGACCTTCCCAGATCTTCTCGGTTTCGTCATGTGGTCCCGTAGATCGCTTGAAGAATTCTATCGCCACCACGTGCGAGCAATCGTTCCGCAAGTTGAATACCGATCGACTCCGGATCCTCAATGGTTCCTTCAACGGTATCGCGAATGAGTTCTTTGCCGTCCACGCTGGATACCAATCCTTCCAGCCTCACCCCTCTCCCGACCACTGTCGCATGCGCCGCGATCGGAACCTGACAGCCTCCTTGGAGCCGATGGAGCAAGGCACGTTCGGCAAGAACGGCTATCTTACTTGGCGCATGGTCCAAGCCACTCAACAACGAATGGATAAAGGGATCGGCGCGCCGGCCTTCGATGCCCAGCGCCCCCTGGCCAATGGCAGGCAAACTAATCTGCGGCGCAAGATATTCCGTAATCTCATGCGCCCAGGCCAATCGCCGGAGCCCGGCCGCGGCAAGCACGATGGCGTCGAACTGTCCCTCCCGTAATTTCTTGAGACGGGTATCCAAGTTCCCACGCAACATGGCAATCGTGAGATCAGGCCTGGAATGCAAGAGTTGTGATTGGCGGCGAAGGCTGCTGGTCCCGATCCGGGCGCCACGAGGAAGGTCCACGAAGGACCGCCCGTCACGACTAATCAGCGCATCCCGGGGGTCCTCGCGGGGCGGTACACAGAGGATGGCCAATCCGTCGGGCAACTCCGTGGGCACGTCTTTCATACTATGCACCGCCAGGTCGATCTCGCCGCTCAACAGCGCTTCCTCGATCTCCTTCACGAACAGTCCCTTCCCGCCAATTTGAGCCAGCGGGACGTCCAGAATCTTGTCTCCCGAGGTTTGGATCTTCCGCAACGTCACCGTCACATGCGGAGCCAGCGCGTGCAATTGCCCCTGCACCCACTCGCTCTGCTGCACCGCCAGCTTACTCCCGCGCGTTCCAAGCACGACGGTTGATCGTTCATCGCCGACTGTTGACATAGCTCCCTTTCACCGACTCACATCTGGTCTGTCCGGTTGATTTGCTTCATCTCGTTAGTTTTGTTCAACCACACAAACGAGACAAACCAAATAAACCAACTAACGGTCTTCAATGCTCAATGGTCCGGCATCTTCGAACCAGCTCTCGGTGTCGCCTCTTCAATATTCCGGATATCTTCTTGTGACGCATGACCGGTCTCCGGCGCAGATGACGTGCTCCCATTGGCATTGGAGACCGCGGGGTCGCTGAGGCTGAAAAAGCGTCTCGCCGCTTCGACAAAGGCAGCCCCCTCCGAGGAATTCACCTCGGCCTTGAGCGTCACCATCGTATTATGAATGAGTTTGTTCACGATCGACGACGCCATAGCTTCGACTAATTCACGCTCCGGCGCAGATAGATTTGCCAACCGCCCCAAGGTCTTCTCGACTTCCGCCCGTTTGATGTCATCGACCCTCATACGAAGGGCCATGATGGTGGGAGTCACTTCGAGCGACTGGAGCCATTGCCGGACGATGACGACTTCATCCACCACCATCCGCTCGGCCTTTTCGGCCTCCTGCAAGCGTCCGCCGCGATTCTGTTCAACCCGCGCTTTCAAATCGTCAATGTCGAAGAGGAACGCATTATCCACATGCCGCACGGCCGGATCGATATTGCGGGGAACCGAGATGTCGATCAGGAACATCGGACGATTCATCCGTTGCTTGACCGAGCGCTGCACGTCATCCTCGCTCACAAGATAATGCGCGGCCCCGGTCGACACCAAGACGATATCGGCCGAAGCCATATCCTCCCGAAACTCCTCAAAGGCGACCGCGATGCCGCCAAACCGGTTTGCCAACTCAACGGCATTTTGAGGATTCCTGGTCGTCACCCGCACATGCCGGACACCGCTGGCAATGAAATGCCGTGCCGCCAACTTCGCCATCTCCCCCGCCCCCACCAACAGCACCGTCTTCTCGCTTAAGTCCGAGAATATCTTTTTAGCTAATTCGACCGCGGCATAGCTGACCGACACCGCCATCTCGGCAATTTTCGTTTCCGTTCGCACACGCTTAGCGACGGAGATCGCTTTCTTCACGACCTTGTTCAGAATGATACCGGTCGTCTTGTGTGTAAGCGCGACCTCGAAAGCCTCTTTGATCTGGCCCAGAATCTGCGACTCGCCGACGATCATAGAGTCGAGACTGGAAGCCACACGGAATAAATGGCTGATCGCCCGATCCCCCTGGTGCCAGTACATATGGGGAGTCAGTTGCTCCGAGGACAGCGAAAGGTGGGCGTCAGCGAGGAAATCCTGGATTCGTCCATACCCTGCTTCGATCTCATCGACGACGGCATAGACCTCAACACGATTGCACGTCGACAATAATATCCCTTCCCGCACCCCCTGGTACGAACAGAGACGGGTCAGGGCTTCGCCCATCCGGCTCTCAGGGACCGCGAGTTTCTCGCGGATTTCGACCGGGGCTGTCTTGTGGCTCAAACCAACGACGACAATGTGCATATTACGACACCGGTCCGTGACTCTTGAGGACCACGCCGATGAGGGTCAGAATAACCCCTGCAAATCCAATGATTGTCAGGTACGCTGCGCGTTTGGCTCTCCAGCCCACCGTCAGTCGTCCCATCAATACGACGAAGTAGAATACCCACGTGACCACCGCCCAAGTTTGCTCGGGATTCCAGTTCAGATATGACCCCCGAGAGAATTCGGCAGAAAGCGCACCAGTAATGATGCCGAGCGTGAGAAGCGGAAATCCTGTTACGATTGACTGCTGATTCAGATGGTCCAGAAAATCCAGGGCGGGCAACTTCGAGTAGAGGACATTGAAACGTTTGGACTTGAGAAGTCCATCCTGAATCAGATACATGAGACCGGCCACAAAAGCGATGGCAAACCCCACCGTGCCGAGCATACTCAGGGTGATGTGGACCCACAGCGTGTGAAACATAGGGGTGAGCGTCGGAACGGTTTCCGGCAATGCCGCGGCGGAGACCAGCGAAACCAGTGCTAAAGGGACGATAAAGGAGCCCAGCACGTGCAAACGATGGCGATATTCCACGACGAGGAAGACCAGAATCAGCATCCAGGAAACAAACGACAGGGCTTCCTGGAACCCCGGCGGCGAGACATCCGTCGCCACGACCATCCGTGCGACCAACGCAATCGTGTGGGAGGCAAACCCGATCGCCGTCATACCCAGAGAGACCTTGGATAGGGCTTCCGAAGGCCTGAGCAAGTAGGAGAGATAGGAAACAGTGGCCGCAAAATACAAGGCCATCGTCACCATAAAAAACATGGCAGCCATTGAGATCTATCCTCTCAACTTTTCAAGAAAAATCGACTGCTATTAAACAGAGAATTATATCGATGGCGCGAGATGGGAGTCAACCAACCGATCGAATAGTGGGAGGTAGGACACCCCTATATTATTGCCCTCCCGGCACACTGTATGTCGTCAGCACGCCGATTGGCCACCCTGATGACATCACCCTTCGGGCCCTTGCCACACTGCGCCACGTCGATGTGATTGCATCAGAAGACCCTCTCATGACCCAGGCGCTCCTAGCCCATCATGGCATCACCGCAACAGTCACGAGCTACGGCCCGCTCAATCGCCACGAGAAAGTACTGCTCCTTCTGCATCGACTCATGCAGGGACAGGATGTCGCCCTCGTTTCAGACAACGGCACCCCGGTCATCTATGACCCAGGTAGTCTGTTTGTGGCTGCAGCCCATCAAGCAGGAATTCCGGTCAAGGCCATCCCTGGCCCCACGAGCATGACGGCAGCGGCGGCGATCTCTGGCTTCTCTGGTGATGCGATCATCTTTGAAGGACACCTTCCCTCAACCAGTCATCGCCTCGGCCAATACCTCTCCCGTCTCCGCAAAGAACGAAGCACTCTCGTCTTCTATGTGGACCCCGGAGCCCTCACAGGGCTACTGAAAGCCCTGGCGCAGATACTTCCCACCAGACAGATTGCCATCGCCATGAATCTTACAATGAGCGAAGAAACCTTCTCTCGCGGAAGGCCGGGTAAGCTGCTTGATCAGGTCGGACCAGTGTCGAAGGACTCAGCGGTGACGGTCGTCATTGAAGGGTATCGGGCAGGATCGCAAACGAGAAAGATGCGCGGAAGAATGTCCCGCGTTACTCGTCTTCACGGCGGCAGATGAGCACTCGATAGGACCCTTCGACGCGTTCTTGAGAAAGGATGATGTGCCCCTCATTACTCACACTGCGAGGAACATTCCGAATCGGGTCGCCATCGTCCAACAGCACTGAAAGGATCTGTCCCTGCTCCATCGATTCCAGCTTCAACTTCGTTTTGACGAAGTTATAAGGGCAAATCACTCCCCGCAAATCCAACTCGGCATCCGGTCGACCAGCCACTGGCGTGATTCCCTCTCCATTTACGGCCACGGCTCTCTCCTCCGCAACAGTCCTGCACATTCGCCGCGCGCCGGCACGACACAAATCCTAACAAGGAACCGGTGGCCCGGCAAGCACTACACCAAGTGTCACAATTATGGTGAGCGAAAAAAAATGGGCAGCGCCTCGCTGCCCCTCCTCAACCCTCACCAAATATGTCTCGACTTAATTCAAGCCCTTGACCAAGTTGGGCTTGTTGTAGTCCGTCCCATAGTCTGACTGGTTTCCGACTGCATTACCCCATCCTGGCTGGGGTTCACACTGCCAGCAGGGAGCTGCTCCGGTATATTCACCAACCGAACTGGTGATACCGGACTCGATCTCTCCTGGAAGTACAGAGCCAGCGATGCCACCGGTGATCCCGCCACGATTTGTCGAAAGCGCGCGCTCATGCTCAGGATCTGGACGTTGTCCAAGTCCACCAAACCCCTGCCTGGTGTCAGCAACGTGAACCACGTACGCTTCCAACACAAGTTTCTTTCCTGTCCCATACGGATGGTTTTCATTGACCTGTTCTATGACTTGTATGGAGACGTCGTCCCCGACATTCAATTCTCTGAGGCTCTGAAGGTTTGAATGCTCATCGATGAGCAGGGTCATAACCGTCCGAGCTCCGTATCCTGACTTGCCTTCCTGCCCTTGGTCGAATATTTTCCCTACTCCGCCTGTTTCAATCATGAGTCTGTTCCCGGGCAGGTCCAGTGCAAACACCCGTCCATACACTGTCTCCGGCTGCGACAGCCGATCGAGGAAGTTGGTTCGGTCGAAGGTAGTCACTCGTGTGCTTGACCCCGACACATCGCCAACTCCGGTACCCACGCCCATGCCGGATTGGTTAGACTGCAAGCGCTCCTGAGCGAACGACACACTCACGGAACCGACAAAAAGGAATGCCGTTCCTAGTGCCAACACCTTACGCATGTGCCTCCTCCTTGCCAAAATTAGAGATGCGGTGAAATGACGGATAGCAAAATGGATCCAACATCATGATTTTGAAGCTTGTTCATCACACTATCCGAAAAAATATAGGCTACCCATTCCGACATGTCAACTGGGGATAGACCTGTTTCATTTGATTCAGATTCACGCGCAATCCGGTCATCACCCGAACCGGCAACGCCCCCACGCCAATCCTGTTACCACGCGGTGGACTGATGGTGCCCAGAGGGAGGGTCGAACTCCCACTCTCTTACGAGAACCGGATTTTGAGTCCGGCGCGTCTGCCAGTTCCGCCATCCGGGCGTATCCATTTAAAAGGCGATTCTTCTTAACACGAAGCCATGTGCTGGTCAATCTGCTCCCCTCTTTTTTTTCGCTCGCCCGCAATGTTACAATTCCCGCCTCACACTCACCTAACTATTATGTTTAGGAGGATCCTTACACCATGGCAGACGTCCAGTGCGTGACATGTGGACAGGCCGGAGAAACTATTACGGATCCCCTCTTCATGGGGAGGCTTGAATCCGAGATCAAGGCCAAGGTTTGCAAGCCCTGCTGGAAAAAGTGGGAAGGCATGCGGGTCATGGTCATCAACGAATATCAGGTCAACCTGGGAGAAGAAAGCGGCAGAGATCTCGTGAAGAAGCAGATGAAGGCCTTTCTTAAGCTTGGCGAACAAACTGATACGGGAAAGCTGGATCAGAACTATCGCCCGCCAGCCTAAGCCAGGCGGTTTTGCTGCGGAGAGCGAGTCCCGGCTGGGCCATTGATCGTCAGAGACTTCCGTGAATTTCTCCAGCGATCTCGCAGGCTTCGTTGACAGGCCGATTTCTGAAATGCTACATTAGTCCGTTCGTGATCCATCTGCCATGGTGATCAGCATTTCCTCGCAACTTTTGAGCTGAGGAGACGGAGTCGGTTTGTCGTGATTACACAGATGCAGGTAAAAGGGTTGATGTTCGACCCCTATAATAACGCGTATATCGTGGTGCTCCGTGACGAAGAGCATTCCGACATGCTCCCCATTTGGGTCGGCAAGTCAGAAGCAGGTGCGATTAGCATGTCACTGGAAAACGTCACGCCCCCCCGGCCAATGACGCACGACTTCATGAAATCACTCCTCGATGCCTACAACGCGAAAGTCATTAGCGTGGTCATTACGGACTTGTCCGAACACACCTATTTTGCAAAAGTCCATTTGATGTACGAAGACTCAGAATACACCGTCGATGCCAGACCCAGCGATGCGATTGCACTTGCGCTTCGGAGCAATGCGCCGGTGTTTGCAAGCGATTCGGTCATCACCAAACAGAGCTCCGAAGAACTCGAACAGTGGCTGGAGAATCTCAAACCGGAAGATTTCGGCAAACTGGACTCCTGATTCAGCGAGACGAAAGTATGAGCGCCATCGATGTACCCAAAGAACGAGACCTGATTGAATACCGTGTGGATCGCATCCTCGAGGAGGCCAACACCGACACTAGGATTGTCGTCCTGGCACGACAGGATGATGCCCTCGATACGTTTCCGATTTGGGTCGGGGCCGCGGAAGGTAATGCCATTAAATTAGCGCTCGATACCATGGTCACACCACGGCCAATGAGCCATGACTTGATCAAGAGTTTCGCCGAGCATTTGAACATCACGATCCAACGCGTTGTCATTGCGGACGTCAAAAGCAGCACCTATTACGCTATGGTGTATGTCGCCAATAAAGGCGTGGAACGGACAATCGATGCCCGGCCCAGCGATGCCATCTCGTTGGCCCTCCGAGCTCCTTGCCCGATCTACATTACCCAAGATGTGTTGAAGCGGCGGAGCACAACGAATCTCGACGCCTGGCTGGCAAAACTAGAGTCGAAAGATATCGGCACACCGGAAGTACAGGAAACTTGATTCACTCGATAGCGAAGGAGCGGGAACGAACGATGTTGACCTACATGCAAAAGCCTTTGGACGTGCAGGAAAAGTGGTACCTCGTGAATGCGGAGGGGCAAACGCTGGGCCGCTTGGCAGCCCGCGTTGCCGGGATGTTGCGCGGCAAACACCGGCCAACCTTTACCCCCCATGTGGATATGGGCGACCATGTTGTGATCGTGAATGCGGAGAAGATTCATTTGACCGGCAACAAAATGACCACGAAACTCTATCGCCATCACAGCGGCTTTCCGGGTGGACTCAAGACCGCGACGGCGCAGCATGTCTTCCGAAAAGATCCGACAGTGCTCTTGACCAAAGCGATCGAAGGTATGCTTCCCAAGAACCCACTAGGAAACCATATGGCAAAAAAACTCCGCGTCTACGTCGGGCCCACTCATCCGCATCAGGCTCAAGGACCGGAACCTATTACGCTGTAATCATCACCGCACGCGAACAAGGAGACGTTGTAGCATGGCAGTAGTAACTCAATATGCAACCGGACGACGAAAGTGCGCCATTGCCAGAGCCTGGGTCACCGGGAGGGCGGGTGACATTATAATCAACGATCAACCGATCGAGCAGGCCTTCCCACGACTGACTCTGCGGCAGATCATTCAATTCCCGCTCGAAATTGGCGGGGTCGTCGGTCAGTACTCGATCAAGGCGACGGTACATGGCGGTGGACAGGTTGGACAAGCCGGCGCCCTGCGTCATGCCATCGCACGCGCGTTGGTGGAACTCAATCAGCCTCTCCGTGCGCCCTTGAAGAAGGAAGGATTACTGACACGCGACTCGCGCGTTAAAGAGCGGAAAAAGTATGGACAGAAGGGTGCGCGAAAGCGGTTCCAGTACTCAAAGCGATAAACATCGGAGCCACAGTCAGAAAAAGGGAAGGCTCCAGGCCTTCCCTTTTTTTGTGTCTGTGGTCTGCCGCGGGTAATGCAGATGAAAAAAATACGCGTGGCAATCGCAGGGGCCAGTGGATATGCCGGGGCGGAGCTCGTTCGCCTGGCAGCCCTCCACCCCTATTTTGAGCTCCAGGCCGTTACATCGGAGAAATCCGCTGGGACTCCTGTGGCAGCGGTCTTCCCCAGTCTGGCCGGCCTCGTGTCTCTCTCGTTTCAAGCACTCGCACCCGAAGCGCTAGCGGAACAGGCCGATGCAGTCTTCTTGGCCCTTCCCCATACCAAATCATTGGCGCCGGTTTCCGCCTGCCTCCAAACCGGCAAACTGGTAGTGGACCTCAGTGCCGATTATCGGCTCAAAGATCCAGCCGTGTACGAACAGTGGTATCGGACTCCGCATACCTACCAAGACCTGCTGAAGGGCGCAGTCTACGGACTTCCGGAATTGCATCGTGCCGCCATCGCCCAGGCAACGCTGGTTGCGTCGCCTGGCTGTTACCCGACTGCGGCCATTCTGCAGTTGGCCCCGTTGTTCGCCCAGGATCTCGTGCAACCACACACCGTGGTCATCGATGCGAAGTCCGGCATTTCCGGCGCGGGGCGAAGCCCGGCTCTCCCCTACCATTTTCCGGAAGCCCATGAATCCTTAGAGCCCTACAAGATCGGACAGCACCGCCACACCCCTGAGATCGAACAAGAACTGGGTGGGTTGCTTCGACGCGCCTCACCGCCATCGAAAGCGATTGCTGGACAGCCGATCGTGACATTCACTCCGCACCTCGTACCGATGAACCGAGGTATCTTGAGCACCGCCTACTGCCGATTGAAGAATCCGATGGCGCTGCCAGACCTGCGCGCGCTGTATCGAGCCTTTTACAAAGATGAGCGGTTCGTCAGAGTCCAGGATGACATCGTGCCGAATCCGCGCTATATCAAAGGCTCCAATTATTGCGACATCGGGGTCTACCTGGACCCCCGTGCAGGAACCGTCATTACAGTGGCCGCGCTGGATAATCTTGTGAAAGGCGCCGCAGGCCAGGCCATTCAGGCTATGAACCTCATGCTGGGCCTCCCTGAGGAGACGGGTTTGACGGCTCCCGCTGCCTATCCCTAATCCACATTGAGCAGGACGTCTCTTTCACAAGCATGACCAGGAAAACACCGACAACAGCTCCACGCCGCGGGATCACCGCACCGCAGGGGTTCCGCGCATCAGGCATACATTGCGGCATCAAGAAGCCGGGCCTGCTCGATCTCGCGCTCGTCGCCTCGAAACAGAGCGGTCCCATCGCCGGGGTCTTCACGCAAAATCAGGTAGTCGCGGCACCGGTCATCGTTGATCGCCTACACCTGCGCCAGGGAATCGGACGGGCCATTCTCGTCAACAGTGGTAATGCGAACGCCTGTACCGGCGCCAAAGGATTAGCTGCCGCAAAAAAAACCGCCACGGTGATTGCACGACACATGAGTATCCCCTCACACCACGTCTTCATCGGATCCACCGGCGTGATCGGTCGTGTGTTACCGGTCGATCGAATCATCAAGGGAATACCGCAGCTGCTCACTCAGCTCAGCGATCGTGGAGGCCTCGATGCCGCTCGGGCGATCATGACGACCGACATCCGCCCGAAATCCATCGCCCTTCAGGACACCATCGGCGGTCGCTTGATTACTATTGGCGGGATGGCCAAGGGCTCTGGAATGATTCATCCCAACATGGCTACGATGTTGGCTTATTTCACTACCGACGCCTCAATCACGAGGAACGCTCTCCAACAGGCGCTCAGCCTGGCGGTCAATGAGTCGTTTAATTGCATTACCGTGGATGGCGACACCAGTACCAACGATACCGTCTTGTGTTTGGCAAACGGCCTGGCTGAGAACCGCACAATCAAAGAAGGTACGGTGAACTTCCGTCGGTTCCTGCTGCTCCTGACAGAAGCCTGCCAGGCACTCGCGCTGGCCATTTGTCGCGACGGGGAGGGTGTCACCAAGGTGGTGAACATTGAGGTGACCGGAGCAGCCACCGTGGCGCAGGCACGGCAGGTGGCCCAAACCATTGCGACCTCGAACTTGGTCAAGACCGCCCTGTTCGGCGAGGATGCCAATTGGGGTCGTGTCATGGCCGCGATCGGACGAGCCGGGGTCCCGATTACCCCCTCGAAGCTAAACGTGTGGTTTGGAGGGGTCCCAATGGTACAACGAGGAATTGGACTCGGACTGGAGGCTGAACGCCGTATCGCGAAGGTCTTTCGTCAGAAAGAATTTACGATCTCCGTGGAGCTTGGGCAAGGTCGTCACCGTGCCCATATGTGGACGACCGACCTGTCGTTTGACTATGTCCGCATTAACGCAAGCTATCGATCCTAGCCCGCCATGCGTATGGAGCGAGGCTCGCGTGACCTGTGGGCGAGACAAGCAGACCGTGGGCGACAGGCGCGATACAACGCTCTGGGTTCGAAGTTCCGAAAACTTCGAACCGTCGCTCCTCTCACCCGGTGCGCTTTTCACGCCCATCTCGCTTGAGTATGGCGTCAGTTTGATTTTTCACGGTAAAAAGCGCAAAATGGTAAACCCGATTCATGAGGCAGCGATGCGTATTGTGATCACATGTTGCCTTTGCTAATCCAACCATGCGGAATCGTTTGGTGACAGAGCTACGCCCTCTTGGTGTCCTTCGCCATGAGGACGTGATTGTCTGTGCAGCAGGAGCCACCATCGACATGACGTCAGGAGCCTTAACATCATCGAGAAGGAGACTGAAATGAAACGACTGGCAGCCCTTTCGGCCATACTAACCCTGGGATCGCCCACCCTCGCTCTGGCGGTGGAACATAGTGCCGGGTATCGGGGAATCGGACAGCTCTATTTCACCTTCATGGCAGCGATCTTGATCTATGGCGTCTACGATAGCTTCGGCAAGAAGGCCATGTATGTGGCAGCGCCGATCATTGTGATCGGACTCTATCTGCTGTTGCCAGAGAACTAAATACTGCCGCCTGGATACAATGGAAGAAAGTGGGCCTGCTTAGTCCAGCCAGTCCTTCTCTTTCAGTTTCCGTGGAAGATATTTTTTCATGAAGCGCTGGAAGTCTTTGTCGGTCAGGGCTTCCAGTTCGCACTTGAGTTCGCTCGTGAGCATCCACTTGACTTCCGCCTACCAGGCCGGTTTCTAGATCCACTGAATAGTTGCGGAGCTTTTTCACACGGGCCATGTTTCTCGTTCTGTTTCATCACGACGTTACGCCGATGTTCGCACCGTTCAGGGTCCGCGCTGCCATGATTTTCGTCGCTTAAACTCCTGTGATCGTACGTTTCGGCAATCGCCCCGCCTATTTCCATGGGCTTCGCCTTGGGCAATACCCTCGGCACCTTCCAAATCGCATTTGCGATCGCAAACGTCACCCGGCAGAAATCGATCAGGAGAAAACTCGAAAGGGACTGGCTCTTGGGCTCCTGGAGCATCTTGAGAAGCATCCCGATCTCGATGCAGGAGAGATGCGTCTTAATTCCCCGCGACGAAACCGGACGACGTCGCTGCCAGACGGCAACGTATGGAGTGAGACAAACCATAACTCGTGGTGAGACGGAGATGCCGGCGGCGGGAATGAGCAGATGATTAGGGTGGGAGGAGCGCGCACCTACCGAGGACAGCATAGGTACGGCGGGGATCTTGGCGGGACTTTAGGCTTCCCAGTCAAGCTGGGCTTGCACACCATCCCAACGCGCGACCCCCTGATGAACCATATTCCCTCGGGGCGTTAAGCTCCTCCCACAGGGATACGATATTCTTCCGATGGAAGGGAGTCAAGGAGTGACGCACTAAGCGTGACCGCTACCTGCGCCCTCATCAAATTCGTCGATGAGCTGCTCGAGTTCATCAAGCTCAGCTGGCCGAACATTCTGAAACGAGACCCCGAATGTGTCCTCTCCAACCCACTGCACTCGCGCGTCATCGATCGAGACCGGTTCCTCTGCGCCGGGAATGACCAAGCGCACACGGATCACCTTGCCGGGATAGACTTCGAGGTCACAATCGAACCTGGCCCCACCGACTGAGAGGTCGAGGGTGACCCCTTCGATCTCATGCGAGTTTCCCAACAAAAATCCCTGCACTTGTGCCGGCACCCGGCGATGTTTTCGTCGCTCCATGCTACTCGCAAGGCTCCTGTTTCCCATACGAATCAGGGGCGCTGCTGAAGGGCTGGATCCTGGGCATCGCAGGCCCCCCACATAGGGATAGAGAACTATCTTACCGGAGCTTGAGAATCTTGCCGTCGAGTTTGGTGTCCATCACGAACTTCTCGAAATTCTTATTGTATAGTTCGTTGAGCAGCTCCTGGGCATCTTCTGGATCAAACCAGAAGACCTGGTTGGTTCCGGTACTGATGAGGGTCTCACGAACTTGACTGCCGTCAGCGTAATTCTTCACCTGAACGACCAACCGACTTTTGGCGTTGAGGGTAGTCTGTCCGATACCGGACTTGGCGTCCACGCCAACATCGACAAGTTTGCCGGTGATGGTCATATCCGCCCCGGCTGTTTCATGGCCTTTGGCAACGGTCGCGTTCCAGCCTTTCCCCTTGAGATAGTCAGCGAAGGCCTGTGCCGTAGCCTCGCCGAGGGTGCCGCTGGGGAGGCCGAAATGACTCTCTCCGCCCCAGAGATGATGTCTGGCGCCGAGGTGCGATCGGTCAGTGCGATGGTCTTCAAACGGCTGAATCGCGACGGTCGCGGAACTCATCGCGACGACCTTGTCCTCGGCCCCGCGCGCCATGGGGACCTGCAGATCGATGCGCTCGCCCTTGCCTGCACAGCCGGTCGCTAAGAGGATCCCGAGGAGCCCGATTCCTACGATGTGATAATGCCGCACATGTTCCTCCTTCGTGATGCGATGGCCTGACATATGGCAGGTATCCGGTCGAGACACACACCAGTATTATTTTGTCGCGAAATGTGCCCGCCGATTTTGCTGATAACAGTCTTCGTTCTGCTGCTTGCAGAAGGGCCTCGTTTCTCCGTAGCTCGTGATCTGGATCTGCGAGGCCTGGACGCCCAAATCCTGAAGATACTTCTTGGCGGCACGTGCCCGTTTTTCGCCCAGGACGAGATTGTACGCTAAGGTGCCGCGTTCATCGCAATGGCCTTCGATCAGCACGGTCCTGCTCCCATTGGCACGAAACCATTGGGCATTGGCGTCCAACACCGGCATGGCGTCCTTGCGGATTTGAAACCGGTCGAAATCGAAGAACACGTCGTCCAATGCATTGCTGCCGGATGGTGTGGTCGCGCTACCAGATGGCCGGTCGAGCGAACGCTCCAGCGGTATCGTCTTAATCGCGTCCGGCTGGATCTCCTCGCTCTTGCTCTGACCTGCCTGTGAGGCTGCATCCCCGGACGAGGAGGAGACGTTCTTACCGAAGCAGCCCGCTAACAGAAACATGAAGCCCAAACTCAAACAGAGACTGATGACTCTTCGATCCATGGCATGGTCTCCCAATTATTTGTCGTGATCATTAGTTGTGTTGCAACGCCAGGGTCAGGATAGCTAATTCTATCACCTTGGTCTGTTCCATTTCTTCACGCAGTCAGAAATGCTAGATTGTCACTCTTACTTATAGGTACTCAACGGGTGCCAGTCAACCCCAAATCTCTCTCCTCCCCCGTGACGGCGTACAAGCGAGCAGATCCTCTGCGAACCGGAAGTTGCATCCATCTCCGGCATTCGATAAGGTGCGACCCATGACCCATTCCCTCGCGCGCTCACTCGTCCTTGCCGGCGCGAGCGGGCTTTTCCTCCCGCTGAGTTTCCCGAAATCTGACATTGGATTGTTGGCCTGGATCGCCCTCGTGCCGTTGCATTGGGCGTTGGACGGAAAAACCAAGACGCAGGCGTTTTGGATCGGTTGGCTATCCGGCACGATTGCCTTTACCGGTATGATGGCCTGGGTGGTGACCGCCATGAACACCTACGGCAAGGTCCCGCTGGTGATCAGCTATGGCCTCATGTTGCTGCTCACGGCCTATCTTGGCCTCTATGTCGGCCTCTATTCTGCCGGGGCCGTGTGGTTTCAGACCCTGATCCCTCGCTACGGTCTCTTTGCGGTTCCTTGCTTATGGGTGACCCTCGAGCTGATCCGGACATATGCTCTGAGCGGATTGCCCTGGGGCCTCCTCGGTTATTCTCAATATCGCAAGATCGAGATGATTCAGATTGCAGACCACATGGGGGTGTACGGAGTCTCGTTCCTCATTGTGCTGGTGAATGTCGCGCTGGCTGAATTGCTGGCCTGGCTGATGCCGCTGCTCCGTGGATTCCGTCCGGCAAGGCTCCCCTGGGAACTCGTGGCGACGACGATATTGCTGGTGGCGCTCTCGTGGGAATATGGTTTTATGACCTCATCTGGAGAGACTTATTCTGATATTCCCCGCTCATCTATCAGCGTGGGAGTGGTGCAGCCGAACGTCGATCAGGCGGTGAAATGGGATACCGCCTATCGAGAAGAGACCCTTGCACGCTTTGACCGGCTAACGGGACAGCTCGGCCGTACCACCGATTTGGTGATCTGGCCGGAAGCGGCAACACCATTCGTCTTTGAGCGTGAGCCGGTCTATCAACTACAACTCATTGCACTGGCAAATCGAGCCCAGACGCCGATCTTGTTTGGAAGCCCCGCCCTACGTTTCTACCCGGATCGGCGGCCGTATCTGTTGAACAGCGCATACCTACTCGCCCCCGACGGCCAGTTGTTGGGGCGCTACGACAAACAACATTTGGTGCCTTTCGGCGAATATATTCCGTTCAAATATTCGCTTCTGTTTTTCCTCGAAAAATTGGTCGAAGGGATCGGCGATTTCGAAGCGGGGCCTGGTCCGACGGTCTTGACGTTACCGCCGAACCCCAGATCTGCGGCTACAGGCATGGAGGAGTCGACGCCGCGCCCGGTGAAATTCGGCGTGGCTATCTGCTACGAAGTGATTTTCCCCAACCTGGTGCGGCAATTCGCCGCGAATGGGGCGGAATTCTTGGTGACCGTGACGAACGATGCCTGGTACGGTCGCTCGTCTGCGGCCTCACAACATTTTGCGATGGTGGTGTTTCGTTCGGTCGAGAATCATTTGGCCTTTGCCCGTGCAGCCAACACCGGCATTTCCGGCTTCATCGATCCGTTCGGGCGCATCGTCGAAGCGACGCCGATCTTCACGGAGCAGGCCGTCAAGGCTACGATGCGGGTCTGGCGCCCGTATACGTTTTACAGCCGGTACGGCGATGTGTTTGCCTACGGCTGTGCTATAATCTGCGCGCTCATATTCCTGTTCGGCTATTTCCGCACCAAGGGATCTGAACCAGACGCAGTGGCTGCTACTCCGGTCTAACCTGAAAGGATCGCTCCATGTTAGATGAGGTAAGGAATCGCGTGCAGGCCGTCGGACAATTGGTATTGGAACTACGGGGGCATCTTTGACTTCGCTCGCATGACGGCCGAGTTGGCACATCTGGATCAACAGATGTCACAGCCGGAATTTTGGAACCACGCACAGAAAGCCGCCAAGATCAGCCGGAAGAAGTCCACAATTGAGCGCGACCTCCAACAGTGGCGCGATATCGATGGGAAGATGAACGACCTGGGTGCCTTACTTGAGCTGGCAGAAGAAAGCGCCGACGCCGGGCTCGCCAAGGAGTTGACGTTCGAGCTGGATCAATTTGAGCCGATGCTCGCCACATTGCGACTTGAACTTCTGCTCTCGGGCGAACTGGACCCCAACAACGCGATTGTGGCGATCCATCCTGGCGCCGGCGGAACGGAATCGCAGGACTGGGCGCAGATGCTGCTCCGCATGTACGTCCGTTGGGCCGAGAGTAAGAAATTCAAGGTTGAAACGTTAGACCTGCTCCCAGGAGAGGAAGCGGGAGTGAAGAGTGTAACGCTGTCAGTGTCAGGGGCCTATGCCTATGGCTATCTCAAGGCCGAGGCAGGCGTGCACCGGCTGGTGCGCATTTCACCTTTCGATGCGAACAAACGGCGGCATACCTCCTTTGCCTCAGTATTCGTCTATCCCGAGGTGGATGACGATATCGACCTCGTGATCGAAGACAAAGACCTCAAGATCGATACCTTTCGGGCCGGCGGCGCCGGCGGCCAGAATGTGAATAAGGTCGAGACGGCCATCCGCATGACGCACCTGCCGAGCGGGATCGTGGTGCAATGTCAGAACGAACGGTCACAGCTCCAGAATCGCAATGGCGCAATGAAGGTCTTGAAGGCGCGCCTCTATGAACTGGAACTAAAAAAGAAAGAGGCGGAGTTTAACGCGATCGTCGGGGAGAAGAAGGATATTGCCTGGGGCAGCCAAATTCGATCGTATGTGTTCCAACCCTATCAAATGGTCAAAGATCACCGGACCGGCTACGAAGTGGGCCAGGTAGCCGCCGTCATGGACGGTGACCTGGACGGGTTCATCGAGGCCTATCTGAAGATGAAGCAGCTTGGGAAAACCGCGCTCAGCTATCAACAGTCGGGAGAGGACGAGTTCGATAGCTAACAGGCTGAGAGAGCAGTATTTTGTACGCGAGAATTTCGCGGGTGCGTAAGTGTGGCACAACATTCCCGCAGGATGCTCAAAAAGGCCGTCCAGCAAGGCCGCAGAGAGTTCAGCCCCTCAGCGTACCCTCTGGGGTACGCTGAGGGGCTTCACGATGCGAGGACGCTCCGTGGAAAGAAGATCGGTACAGGCGCACATTCATGGATGAACTGAACGAACAGCAGCAGCAACGCATCAAAAAGCTCGACGCCCTGCGTGAAGCGGGCGTGGCACCCTACGGCACGCGATTCGAAGTAAAGGACCGTGCAGGCCAACTGATTACACTCCATGCCGAAAAAACCAAAGAGGTACTGGAAACAGAGAAAATCTCCTGTACCATTGCGGGACGCATCGTCGCCCTGCGGCGATTCGGAAAAGCAGGCTTCGCCGTGCTGCAAGACGGATCCAACCGGCTGCAGGTCTATCTCAAAAAAGATCATCTCTCGGAACAGGGCTATCGCATCGCCGAACTACTTGACTTGGGCGATTGGATCGGCGTGACCGGCACTCTCTTTCGCACGAAGACAAATGAATTCACCGTCGAAGTCACACAGCTGACCTTCTTGAGCAAAGCCCTCAGACCGCTTCCGGAAAAGTGGCACGGGTTGACGGATGTGGAAACCCGCTATCGGCAGCGCTATGTCGACTTGATCGCCAATCCCGAGGTCCATGGCATCTTTGCCATGCGCAGCAGAATCATCGCCGGCATTCGTGCCTTCTTAATCGAACGAGACTTCCTCGAAGTCGAAACGCCGATGATGCATCCGATTCCAGGAGGCGCGACAGCGAAACCATTTGTCACACACCATAATGCGCTCGGCGTCGATCTTTATCTCCGCATCGCGCCGGAACTCTACTTGAAGCGGTTGATCGTGGGCGGCTTTCCTCGCGTGTTTGAAATCAATCGGAACTTCCGGAACGAAGGCATCTCGACGATTCATAACCCGGAATTCACGATGCTGGAGTTCTACGTTTCCTATGCCGACTATGAGGATTTGATCATCCTCACGGAAGAGCTCGTCTCTTCTCTGGCTCAGCAGATTCTCGGCAGGACGGTCATCGACTATCAGGGCAAGGAGATCACGCTCACGCCTCCCTGGCGCCGCTGGTCGTATCATCAGGCGATTCTGGAAGTAAACAATCTTGACCCCTCCGTCCTGGAAAATCAGGACAAAGCGATTGCGGCAGCCAAGAGACTTGGCATCGCGGTCGATCCGAAATGGCCGCTCTTCAATATCGTGAATGAAATCTTTGAAGAAACGGTAGAGCCTAATCTGCAGCAGCCAACGTTCATTACCGACTACCCGATTGAAATTTCCCCCCTCGCACGACGCAAAGATTCGAACCCGGCATTGACTGATCGCTTCGAACTCTACATTGCCGGTCGGGAAATCGCGAACGCCTTTTCTGAGTTGAACGATCCACTGGATCAACGGGAACGGTTCGAAGGACAAGCGGCCCAGCGAGCTGCGGGCAACGAAGAAGCGCATCTGGTCGATGAAGACTTCCTGCGCGCTTTGGAGTACGGCATGCCGCCGACCGCGGGCGAAGGCATTGGCATCGACCGGCTGATCATGCTCTTTACCAACCAAGCGTCGATCCGAGACGTGGTCCTCTTCCCACAACTAAGGCCTGAGAAATAACGGTGGCCCTCCCCTACGAAATCTTTGTCGGGTTACGGTACCTGCGCGCGAAGCGTCGGAATCGGACGATTTCATTGAACACTGTGGTTTCCATTGCCGGGATTACTCTCGGAGTGGCCGCCCTGATTGGAACGGTCGGCATCATGACCGGTTTTAAAGAGGACATTCAGGCCAAGATTCTTGGGACGACGGCCCATATCATCGTGCAGGATCGAATGAAGGATGGCATGAGCGATTACGATCCCGTCACCAAACAGGTCACAACCGTCCCGGGTGTTGTTGCGGCAACCCCTTTTGTACTCAAGCAGGTCTTGCTCACGACCCAAACCGGGGTACAAGGCATCGTGATCCGCGGCATCGACCCGCAACGCGAGGGCACGGTGACCGAACTGGCCAAGAACCTCTCGACTGGAGAGTTAGCCGACCTCAGCCGACCGGTCAAGGTGAAGCAATCACCGATCGACGATCCAAACGGCCCGGCGATTGAGACAGAAAAGCCCGGCATCATCCTGGGCAAGGAATTGGCGCTGCGACTTGGCGTCTTTGTCGGCGATACGGTCAATGTGGTGTCCCCTCCGGCCGGTCCGATCAGTGCAATAGGAATGGTGCCGAAGATCCGTACCTTCGCATTGGTCGCCCTGTTTCAATCCGGCATGTATGAGTACGATTCGTCGTTGGCCTACATCGATCTCGCGGAAGCGCAGAAGTTTTTCAACATGGGGCACACCGTGACGGGTATTGAGATCAAAGTCACGGACGTCTTTCGCGCAGCGGAGACGGCCCGCTCCGTGGAGCAGTCGCTCGGCTTCGCCTATGGCGCCCGTGACTGGATGCAGATGAATCGAAATCTGTTCTCGGCGCTCAAGCTCGAAAAGACGATGATGTTTCTGTTGTTGGTACTGATCACGATCGTGGCGTCCTTCAACATCGTGAGCACCCTCACCATGATCGTCACGGAGAAACAAAAGGAAATTGCGATTCTCAAAGCTATGGGGGCGACGCGCAAGAGCATTCGGCGCATTTTCATGCTGAACGGGTTGATCATCGGCCTGTCCGGAACAGCCATCGGCATTCCGCTAGGCTACGCGTTTCTCTGGCTGATCCAGACATTTTGGACCTTCGATTCCTCGGTCTATTACATCTCGCGGATCCCCGTCCATGTACAAGCGATGGATGTCTTCCTGGTAGCGGGCTCCGCAATTGTGATTAGCTTTGTCGCCACGGTTTACCCTTCGCTCCAGGCAGCCAAACTCGAACCGGTGGCTGCACTGCGCTACGAATGATCATGCCGACCCCTCCATTATTTTTATTTCATTCTGGAACCCTGGCATGATCGCCGTCACCGATCTGTACAAATCGTTCCCGATGGGTGGGCAAACCCTCACGGTACTGAAGGGCGTCAATCTACAGATTCAACGGGGCGAGTTGATTGCAATTGTCGGGGCCTCGGGAGCCGGAAAGAGCACGCTGCTCCATATCATCGGGACGCTTGATCGTCCCACGACAGGAACGGTGCATTTCGACGGCCAGAATATGTTTCAGATGTCGGAGGGTGAACAGGCGGAGTTTCGAAATCGGCGTATCGGGTTTGTCTTCCAGTTTCATCACCTCCTGCCGGAGTTCACCGCACTCGAGAATGCCTGCATGCCGGCCCTGATCCAGCGACGGCATCAAATGGAAATTGAGCCAGAAGCCATCGCGTTGTTGCAGGAGGTCGGGCTGGGAGCTCGGTTGCATCACAAGCCTGGCGAGTTGTCAGGCGGAGAACAGCAGCGCGTGGCTGTCGCACGAGCCCTCCTGCAAAAGCCTGATCTCGTGCTGGCTGATGAACCGACCGGAAATCTTGATACACATACGGGCGACGCGCTCTTTGCCATGATGCGTGAACTGAACAAAGCTCGTGGGACGACCTTCGTGATCGTTACCCATAACGCTCAGTTGTCGGCCCAGGCCGACCGGATCGTGCATATGCAGGACGGCCAAATTGTATAAACAAAACTATGGCATCACGTCGTATTCGCTGGGACGTTCCTGTGCCGAGCCAACCTCTTGTTTACATTCATAGAATTGTTCCTTCTAACCTTGACGAGAGTTATTTCATCCCATAGACTCAGCGAAGTCTCCCGATTCGCAAGGAGTGCCCCTACGATGCCCCGTAATCGGTCCCTTCGTGCCGCTGTGATTGTTATAGGCCTGATGATTCCTGCTCAGGCTCTGGCCCTAGAATTCGTCACGGTGGGTCCTCGTGCGATGGGCATGGGTGGCGCTGGTGTGGCTGTCACGACCGATGCCTTGGCGACCTATTGGAACCCTGCCGGTCTGGCCATGACCCAGACGGTGGATATCAGAATTCAAGGAAGTGGACAGGTGATCGATCGTCTCGGCATCGCTGACGCCGTCCACGATCTCGAAAAATTTAATGCCAATGATCCGAATACTGCTGTGAATTTTGCGAAGGCCCAAGACATCTCCGCTCGAATTAATCGCCCCGGCGCAACGGTCTCGGTTAATGGGTCAGCTGGACTCTACTTTAAGGGGCATCTGGGCGAACATGCTTTCGGTGTAAACATCTCCGACGTGGCAACAGGAGGCGGATTTGTCAGTACACCGGTGACGCCAACTCTAAGCGGATCAACTGTGAGTTTGACCGGTGCAATGGCTCTTCGCGCGTTAGAGGTCAGACAGGCTGCATTCTCCTATGCCTATGCCTTTTCCGATAAAATGTTTTCAATCGGCGTGACGGGAAAGTTTCTTCAAGGTGCCGCCTACAGTGGGACCACAACACTCACAGGAGGGAACGACGTTTCAATTTCGGACAATTTTGGAAAACCCACGATCTCGACGGCCTTCGGTATCGACGTGGGTGCCCTCTACCGTCCATCCTCCTGGCTGCGCGTCGGCGCTGTGGCAAAAGACATCAATCAACCGACCTTTGATGCTGTCGGCGGAGGAGAACTGAAACTGGGGCCCCAGGTCCGTGGCGGAATAGCGGTCAATCCCTATTCTTCGCTGACGTTAACGGCAGATGTCGATGCGACCGCGAATAAGACATTTGTTCCTGGCGTCAAGAGCCAGGTGTTGAGTGTAGGAGCCGAGCAGACCATCTTGTCGGAGTTCCTCTCGTTCCGTGTGGGGGCGTTCAAGAACATGAAAGATGCTAGTACCCCTTTTACCCCAACGGCAGGGCTGGGACTAAGGATCTTTGCCCTCCGCGTCGATGTCGGGGGAGGGTATGACTTCCGTGAGCAGGGAGCCCTCGTCTCCGGCTCTCTCTCTTTGACGTTCTAATGGTATACTGAATCCATGTTCATACTTCAGCACATCAGACGTTCGATCACCCTCTGTCTTCTCCCTCTCCTGATCGCCGGCTGTGGCGGCTTACAGGAAGTGTGGGAAGGGCCAGGAGCGAGAATGTTCCGGCCTCAAGCCATTGCGGTCCTTCCCCCCATGGCGAGCCAATACGACAACGCGCGCGAGGATATTCAAGAGGTCTTGTCAGGGGCCCTGAACAAGACCGCCAATGTCGAGCGTATAGTGTCTCCTGAAAATGTGACGGATATCTTCCAAGCATCGAAAGAAGCGTTCGATGCCCTCGTGTTCTACTTCTCGCGTCTGGAAATGACGGGTCAGTCCGACAAGGATTCCGCTGTGAAGTTGGGCAAGTCACTGAACGTGGACTCGTTCTTAGTCGTACGGGTGAACTCCTGGGAATACATGCGCAAGGAGGGCGACAATGTCGGTCGAGTGGGCCTGAGCCTCCGACTGGTCGATGCCACCACCGGCACAACCGTGTGGAAGGCGCGACATGAACGGTCAAGCAGCTATATGTTCTACCGGCCGAATTTAAAGGATATCGCGAAAGAGCTGGCAGCTGAGATGATAAAGGCCATGCCTCCTCAAGCCAAACAATAGTCCCCGCCCCGTCTCTTGTTCATTTGGTTCATCTGGTTAGTTTCGTTCAACCAAACACACAAGACAGACCGAATAGACCAGACAGACCGCACACGCAGGTTTTTTCAGCATACTGCTAGCGTGTTTTGGGCTGAGCCGCTCGCATGGCATTTTTCAATGAGCGGACAAACTCTGCCACATGCTTCACCATCTCTGGTTTCTGTCGGTGTGCGGCGATCAGCTTGACGATCGCGCTGCCGACGATCACCCCATCGGCAATGGCCGCAATGTTGGCCGCGTCCTCTGGCGTCGCAACTCCGAAGCCGACCGCCACCGGAACATGGGTGACTTTCCTAATTTTTTCGACGTTCTTACCCACATCGGCCACGTTGAGCAGTTTCGCTCCGGTGATCCCGGTCAGCGAAACATAATAGACGAAGCCCTGTGACTGGCGCGCTACAAAGGTTCGTCGCTCCTCCGTGCTCGTGGGGGCAAGAAGAAAAATCAGTGGAAGCCCAGCCGCGGCAGCCGGATTTTTGAGCGGGCCTGCCTCGTCCGGCGGCATGTCAGGCACGATCAGCCCGTCAACACCGGCTTGGGCAGCCTCCTGGCAGAACCGTTCAGGACCGAATGCGTGAATACTATTGTAGTACGCCATCAAGACCAGTGGAACCTTGGTCCTGGTCCTGAGGCTGGTGACCATGGAAAGGATCGTTCGAACCGATGTCCCACTGCGCAAGGCTCGTTCTGCCGCCTGTTGAATCACAGGACCATCGGCGATAGGATCGGAAAACGGGACACCCAGTTCAATAATATCGGCCCCGGCCTGCTCTAACTCCACGACAAGTTGCTCGGTCTCTTGCAGTGAGGGGTCACCCGCCATCACATAGGTAATGAGAGCCTTCTCACCGCTCTGCCGAAGCTGTGCAAAGGTACGGTCGAGCTTCGATGTCACAGCATGATCCCTCGCATGTTGGCGATCTGCTGGACATCCTTATCTCCACGACCAGATAGATTCACAACCAGCACCTGATTCTTTTTCATCGTGGGCGCCACCTTCACCGTGTGGGCAACGGCATGGGCGCTTTCGAGGGCCGGCATGATCCCCTCTTCTCTGGCCAGAAGATCGAACGCCGCCATCGCTTCGTCATCGGTCACCGAGGTGTATGCGACTCGACCTTGATCCCGCAAATAACTGTGTTCGGGACCGATCGCGGCGTAATCCAACCCGGCTGAAACCGAATGGGTCAGATTCACTTGTCCGTCGTCACCTTGGAGCAGGTAGGTCATAGTGCCTTGCAAGACGCCCGGCTTTCCCCCTGCAAAACGTGCGGCGTGTTTTCCGCTCGCGACTCCCAGGCCGCCGGCTTCAACGCCGACCATCTTCACCTTCTTGTCCCGGATGAACGCATAAAAGAGTCCCATGGCATTGCTGCCACCGCCGACACAGGCAATGAGGCAATCCGGCAACCGACCTTCTGCCGCCAGGATCTGTCGCCGAGTTTCACGACCGATGATGGATTGGAAGTCACGGATCATCATCGGGTAGGGATGGGCCCCGAGCACTGAACCGAGAATGTAGTGGGTCGTGCAGATATTCGTCGTCCAATCCCGCATGGCTTCGCTAATGGCATCCTTAAGCGTGCGGCTTCCGGCGTCGACACCTGTAACGGTCGCGCCGAGCAATCTCATCCGGAAGACGTTCAGCGCCTGGCGCTGCATGTCTTCGGTCCCCATATAAATTTCACATTGAAGCCCGAACATGGCCGCGACGGTCGCCGTCGCCACCCCATGCTGTCCGGCTCCGGTTTCAGCGATGATGCGCGGCTTCTTCATCCGTTGGGCCAGAAGCCCTTGCCCAATCGCGTTATTGATTTTATGGGCCCCGGTATGACAAAGGTCTTCGCGCTTCAAATAGATCTTTGCCCCACCCAACCGTTTCGTGAGTCGTTGTGCAAAATAGAGCGAGGTTGGTCGACCGACGTAGTGTTTTAAATAATAGGCCAGTTCGGATTGGAAGCGGCGGTCTTTTTTCACACGAGAATATTCCTGCTCCAACTCAAGCAGAGCAGGCATGAGCGTTTCGGGAACATAGCGTCCGCCGTACGCGCCGAAGCGACCTTGTTTATTGGGAACAGAACCCATCACCATCCTCATGTTCGTTGGGCAGGACGCTGAAAAATTCCGCCAGCGCCGTTCTCGCATCGCTCAGAGGCTCAACCTACCGAAGCGTACGCCTTCGCCTCTTCGCTCGCTGCGGCCTTGCTGACCAGCCTTTTTGAGCACCCTGCGAGGTATCTTCCGCTTGTCCCAGACCTGCGGCTCAGTAACGCTCTGGCGTGCCTACAGAATTATCAGCATCCTGCTAGAACGGATGCAGTATAGACGGGCTCATGACAGAGAGACAACCCTGACGGCTCGAATGAATGCACGAACTTTCTCATGATCTTTCTTGCCGGGAGCCCGCTCGACGCCACTGCTCACATCCACGCCATACGGTTGCACCGCCCGGATCGCCATCTCAACATTGTCCGGGGTGAGGCCTCCGGCCAGAAGAATGTCCGCAGCCTTGGCTACTTCAGCGGCGAGTTGCCAGTCAATCACCTGTCCAGTGCCTCCATAGGCCTGATCAGAAAAGGCGTCAAGTACGAACCCTCGAACGCCGGCCCGCCCACGAAACTCCGCCAAGGCGAGAAACGTGCTCCGATCTTTTACGCGGAGCGCTTTGAGGACCGTACGACCTAACTCTTTGCAATAGATCGCCGATTCGTTTCCGTGCAACTGTGCAAGCGCGAGTCCACAGTCGTCCATCAGACTCCGAACCACTTGTTGGTCTTCGTTGACGAACACACCTACCGGTATCACCAAGGGAGGCAGGCTCATAATGATTTGCCGAGCCAGCGCCGGCTCAATATACCGGGGACTTTTCCGATAGAACACGAATCCTAAGGCATCGGCCCCAGCATCGACTGCTATTGCGGCATCTTCGGCATTCGTGATTCCACAAATTTTTACTTTTGGTGTAACGCGCATCTTAGTTGTGCGACGGAGCCGGGGCTCCTCGTAACTCGCGGATCTTGTCCCCGATGTCATCGGCCCGAATGAGTGCTTCTCCGACGAGCATGGCATGGATGCCAGCTTCGATCAACCGGACCACATCGGCGCGCTGGTGGATGCCGCTTTCGCTGACGATCAGCTTGCCTGCCGGAATCCGTTTTGCCAAGCGCAGCGTGACGGCCAGATCGGTCGTGAAGGTCTTGAGATCTCGATTGTTGATGCCGATCAACCGAGCCTCCGGGAGGCGCTCCAATACGGTGTCGAGTTCGCGCTCGTGATGGGTCTCGAGAAGAACATCCAAACTTAAACCCCTGGCGAGGGCATAGAAGTCGATCAATTGCTGCCGTTCGATCGCCGCGACGATCAAGAGTACGGCGTCGGCGCCGTAGGCCCGCGCTTCGTAAAACTGGATCTCGTCGACCATGAACTCTTTGTTCAAAACAGGCATGGGCACTGATTGCTTGATCTCTCGGAGGTAGTCAAGGCTCCCCTGGAAGAAATCCTTGTCGGTTAAGACGGACAAAGCCGAAGCGCCATGGGCATGATAGGTCTTGGCAATCTCGAGGTAGTCAAACCGATCAGAGAACTCTGGACGGAGGAGGCCAAGACTGGGTGAGGCCTTTTTAACTTCGGCGATCAGCGAAGGACTGCCGCCCGTTTTGGTGGCTTCGAGGGTCACGGCAAAGCCAAGTGGACCTGGCGCGTCTTGTATCTTCGCCTTCAGCTCGGTGAGGTAGCCCCGGCTTTGCTTGTGCCGGAGTTCCGCTTTTTTATGCTCAAGAATGCGAGAGAGAATCACGATGGCATCATCCCTTATTCGTGAAAGCAATGAGGCGAGCCAGTTTCTCGGCCGCGGCACCGGAGTCAATGGCCTGGCCTGCCAGGAGAAATCCAGCTTGAAGGCTTGTCGCCTTACGCCCTGCGACAAAGGCTGGAGCGGCATTCAAACAGACGATATCCCGTCGGGGCCCTTTACGCCCTTGGAGAATGTCTCGAGTGATCGCGGCATTCTCTTGCGGCGTCCCTCCGGCTAGTTGTTTGGCTGAAACCAGCGCCAGGCCGAACTCCGCCGGGTCCAGGACATAGCTTGAAAGTATGCCCCCTTTGGCTTCTGAAACCTGCGTTGTTGCGGTCAAGGTGATCTCATCGAGTCCATCCATCCCATGTACAACAAAGCAATGTTGCGATCCCAGATGCATGAGCACATTCCCTAGCAGGGAAGTCAATCGCCCCTCATAGACGCCGAGCACTTGGATGGTGGCTCCTGCCGGATTGGTCAGCGGGCCCAAGAGGTTCAGCATGGTCCGGATGCCCATCTCCTGTCTTGGGCCGGCACAATGTTTCATGGCTCCATGATAGAGCGGGGCGAAGAGGAAGCCGATCCCGATCTCATTGATACAATCGGTCACATGTTCGGTCCGCAGATCGATCTTGACCCCGAGTGCCGAGAGGACGTCTGCACTCCCGGACTTGGATGACACAGACCGGTTACCGTGCTTCGCCACCGTCAGACCTGCACCTGCGACGACGAACGCGGTGGTGGTGGAAATATTAAACGTGTGGGCCCCGTCCCCACCCGTGCCGCAAGTATCTACGACCAGGGGATCTCCGACAGCAATGCGGACGGCTTTGGCACGCATCGCTCGCACAGAGCCGGCTATTTCCTCGACGGTTTCTCCCTTCAGCCGGAGTCCCATCAAGTAGGCGGCAATTTGGGCAGGTGTCGCTGCGCCATCCATGATCTCGAGCATCACCGATTCGGCTTCTTGTTCGGTGAGGGAGGAGCGGTCGGCGAGTTTGGCAATAGCGTCTTTGATCATGGATCGGAGACCAGGCGGGCCAGCCTACAGTTTAAGAAAGTTGCGGAGGAGGTCCTTCCCCGCCATGGTGAGGATCGATTCAGGGTGAAACTGCACTCCTTCGATGCCTAACGATCGATGGCGCAATCCCATAATTTCCCCCTCGGCAGTTTCAGCGGAGATCTCAAAACAAGAAGGCAGCGTCTCTCGCTTCACGATGAGAGAATGGTAGCGTGTGGCGTCAAAGGGATTGGGAAGCTGATGAAAGATCGTTTTCCCATCGTGCCGGATCTTCGATGTTTTGCCATGCATTAACCGTTCGGCTCGAACGACTTCGCCGCCAAACGCCACGGCCAGAGACTGATGGCCGAGGCAGACGCCCAAAAGCGGGAGGCGACCGCCAAAATGCCGGATCGACTCGACCGACACACCCGCCTCAATAGGTGTGCAAGGTCCCGGAGAAATGACGATGCGGCTGGGTTGCAGCGACTCGATCTGGTCGATCGTAATCTTATTGTTGCGATACACCTGCACGTCTTCACCCAGTTCCCCGAAGTATTGCACGAGGTTATAGGTGAAGGAATCATAGTTGTCGATCATCAGTAGCATAATAAACCGTGAGGTGTAAGGCGTCAGGCGTTAGGGGAAAATCGGCGAGACTCTGATCGCCTCACCCCTTACCCCTCACGCATTACGTGCTCACTCCAGTCCCTGCTCTGCCAGTTCAATCGCTTTCATCATGGCCTGAGCTTTGTTACAGGTCTCTTCATATTCGTGTTCAGGATTTGAATCCGCGACGATGCCGGCCCCGGCTTGAATGAAAGCCTGGTGATTTTTCACGATGACCGTCCGGATATTAATGCACATATCCATGTTGCCGGAGAAGCTAAAGTAGCCCACTGCACCGGCGTAAGGACCGCGTCTTGTGGGTTCGAGTTCATCGATGATCTGCATCGCTCGGATCTTCGGCGCGCCGGAGACCGTGCCGGCAGGGAAGCAGGCTCGCAAGACGTCGTACGAGGTCTTCGAGTCATCCAATTGCCCCGTCACATTAGACACAATGTGCATCACATGCGAATACCGCTCGACGTGCATGAGCGAATCCACCGTAACCGAGCCTGGTTTCGCCACGCGGCCGACATCATTTCGCCCAAGATCGACGAGCATCACATGCTCGGCCCGTTCCTTTTTATCCGCCAATAGCCGCCGTTCCATCTGTTGATCTTCTTCAGGCGTCACGCCGCGGCGCCGCGTACCGGCAATGGGACGGACGGAAATAACACCGTTTTCGCAACGGACGAGCGTCTCCGGAGAGGAACCAACCAATTCGACCCCCGCGATACGCAGGTAATACATATAGGGAGATGGATTCACCACGCGCAACGCACGATAGAGCTGGAGTGGCGCCGCTTGCACGTTGGTCTCCCATCGTTGAGATAACACCGTTTGCACGATATCGCCGGCCCGAATATATTCCTTCGTCCGTACAACCATCTTCTCAAAGTCTGCCTTGCTCATGTTCGCCGTAAAGGTAACCGGGCGTCGGCGGCGATGCGGACGCGTTCGGCGGAGCGGACGTTTGAGCCTTGTGATCGTGCGTTCGATGCGTTCCGTTGCCGATCGGTAAGCGGCTTTGATGCCACGTTCCCCCTTTGCCGTGACATGGGCGGTGGCCACGACTTTGATCTTGTGAGCGACATTGTCGAAGATCAGCATCGTATCGGTGAGGAGAAAGGCAAAGTCAGGAAGATTGAGTGAGTCCTTTTGCCGGGCAGCCAAGTCCTCGAACGTGCGCACCATGTCGTAGCTCAGGTACCCGACGGCCCCGCCGACAAACGGGGGAAGGTCCGGCACGGTCACCGGACGATAGCCTTCCATCATCTCCCGCAGACGTTCGAGAGGGTTCCCACGGCTAGGGATGCGCTTCTTGCGTGTGCCTTGCACGACAAGAAGGTCGCCCCCATCCTCGTATACGACAACGGGCGAACCACTTCCGAGAAAAGAATAGCGTGCCCACTTCTCGCCACCCTCAATACTTTCAAGAAGATAGGCTGAGGGACCATGATCAATTTTTGCAAAGGCAGAGACGGGGGTCTCATAGTCCGCGAGAATCTCTCGATAGAGCGGAACGAGATTGCCCTCTCCGGCATATTGCCGAAGTTGGTCGAGAGTGAGTGAGTATTGTGGCGGGGCCACGTGGACGTCCTATTACTCTTGGCCCACGATGAGCCTCTGTCCTACCTCGATAATGTCGTCCGGCAGCTTGTTCCACTTTTTGACCTTGTCGACCGTGACGCCATACCGCCGACTGATCCGATAGAGCGTTTCCCCCGGCTTCACAACATGAATGACGGGCGATCGCATACTTCCCATCAACGAATCTGTTGACCCGGGAACAGCCGATACTTCAGGATCGATTCCGAGGGCCGACGAACTGAGTTCCAGGTCTGGCATCGGTTCAACCGGCGGTGCCTTGCGCATCGGTGTGAGCGCCCGCTTCATATCGGCTCTGGCTTTGCGCTCCAGCAGCGACGATTCCTTCATGGCTTCGGCTTCTTCCTGCACCTGAGCCATTTGCTCCCGCATGGCTTGCACCTGCGCCGTGAGTTCCCGATTCCTGGCTTCATATTCCATCAATTCACTTTTGCTCCGCTTCGCTTCACTATCGAGCTCGCCTGTTCGCTTCTCTTCTTGGGCCAAAAGGCGTTGGAAATTCAGGCTGCGCGCCTTTTCCGCATCGTATTTCTCTGCCATGACACATCCGCTCAACAGCAGCACTCCACAGATGAGAGTGACAATTCGATAGCTGGATCTGGGCATCAACTTATTCACGCAATTTTCCCCTTTCATAGATACCTCCTCTGACTGTCGTGAGGGAGTTTCCCTCTCGCAGCAAGGGATGACCGGCGGCTGCCGATCAATGAGAAATCGACTCATTTATGTTTCTTACAATAATGTCTATCGCGGCGAAAGTCAAAGCGAATATGGCGTCTTCGCCGTTTGACCCACTCCCTAGCCCTATGGTACGGTCGAAGCCGTCACTTCCTCTGTCGTCACCATCCATTCCTATGGCCCACGCCGACATCCTTGCCAGACTGATTGCCCTCAGGGACGAAATCAGGCACCACGACTATCTGTACTACGCCAAGGATCACCCGGAGATTTCTGATTCTAAGTACGATCGCCTCTTTCGTGAGCTGGTTGAACTGGAACAGGCTCATCCTGAGTTGGTCACTCATGATTCTCCATCACAACGTGTCGGCGCCCCGCCGCTCGAGGCATTGGTCAAGGTTCCCCACGAACAGCCGATGCTCAGTCTAGACTCAATTGCAGACCAGAACGAGGTACAGGCTTTCGACCAACGGATGAAACGCGAACTGGGTACCCTGTCCGTTGAGTACAGCGCGGAACCAAAATTCGATGGATTATCAGTCGAACTGACGTTCGACCATGGAATCTTTACCCGGGGAGCGACCAGAGGCGACGGAACAATCGGAGAGGATGTGACGATAAATCTTCGTACGATTCGTTCCCTGCCGCTGCAGTTACACGCGCAATCCGGCCTCCCTGATCATCTTGTCGTGCGGGGTGAAGTGTATATGCGCCTCGATGATTTCCACGCCTTGAATCGGCGCATGACGGAACGGGGCGACGACGCCTTTGCCAATCCACGCAATGCGGCCTCTGGTTCGCTCCGACAACTGGATTCCACGATTACCGCGACCCGTCAGTTGGTCGTGACCTGTTACGAAATCATGGCCCAGTCCACGCGCGTTTCACCAACACATTGGGATGAACTGGAGATATTGGCCCGGTGGGGTCTCCCGACTCCTGTGCGTCGGCAGCTCTGTGCTTCGATCGATGAGGTGGTGTCGTTTCATCGAGAAACGGAATCGATGCGGGATCAGCTGCCCTATGAAATCGATGGCGTGGTAGTGAAGGTGAATCGCCGAGACTGGCAGGACCGCCTCGGCATGAAGTCTCGCAGTCCCCGCTGGGCCATCGCCTACAAATTTACGCCGCGCAAGGAAGTCACTATCGTGCAGGATATCGTTGTCTCTGTCGGGAGAACCGGGACCCTCACGCCTGTCGCGTTATTGAAACCGGTGGAAGTCGGTGGCGTCACCATCAGCCGAGCCACGTTGCACAATGCCGATGAAGTGGCGCGGAAAGACATTCGGATTGGCGATACCGTCAAGGTAGAACGGGCCGGCGATGTGATTCCTGCGATTGCCGAGCGTGTCCCCGTCCCTGATGAGCGCCGTAGCACCCCCTTCCGCATGCCTGATCACTGCCCGGTTTGTGGATCGAATGTCGGTCGCGAAGGCGCCTATTTCTACTGTACCGGTCAATTGGTCTGTGGCGCTCAATTGAAGGGAGCGATAGAACATTTTGCTTCAAAACATGCACTCAACATCGAAGGCTTAGGGAAGAAGACCGTGGCACAGCTGGTCGACAAGGGATTGGTACGATCACTCGCAGGCCTCTATCGCCTGACCAACACCGATCTCGTCCAACTTGAAGGATTTGCCGATCGATCCGCCACGCTCCTCGTGGGATCGATTGCACGCAGTAAAACCGTCTCCCTGGATCGCTTTCTGATGGGACTCGGGATCCGGCAAGTCGGACAACATATCGCCAAAGTTCTGGCCCGCGAGTTTGGGTCTCTCGAGGAAATCATGTCAGCGGATCAGGAACGATTTCAACAGATTCGTGAGATTGGTCCTGAAATTTCCGAGAGCTTGGCGATCTATTGGTCTGAACCGCGCAACCGGGAGGTCATCGCCCAGATCCTTGAATCCGGCGTACAGGTTGCATCGGGCATGGCAACGGGCGACCGGAGAAAATCCCCGCTCGCAGGTAAGACATTCGTGTTTACCGGTGGGCTGGATCACTTCACGCGAGACGGCGCACAACTGGCTGTCGAAATGGCAGGAGCGCGTATGTCCTCAAGCGTGAGTAAAAAAACGTCCTATCTGGTGATGGGGCGAGATGCTGGATCGAAACTTGACCAAGCCCGTGCGCTGGGGGTACCGATACTGACGGAACAGGAGTTTGCCGCCCTGATTGGGAAGGGTGCGAAAAGGACTTAACTGACGAGGTCGAGGTTCGGGGCTTCAACGTGAGCCGGTGATTTCTCTTCACGAAATATTTGAACACTGCGGATGGATCGAGGCTCGGCTTCATGGATGAGGATCCGGCAGTTGGCGATCCGCACTTCTTCTCCAACCTTGGGAATTCGACCTAGTTCCTGTTGAATAAGGCCACCGATCGTCACGGCTTCATCGCCCAGGTCGACTTTCAGGAAATCATTGACCTTGCGCACTTCTGTTCTACTGTGAACAAGGATATGGTTCTTCCCCAACCGTTTGATCAGTTCTTCCGTGATATCGGTTTCGTCCATGATCTCCCCGACCACTTCTTCGAGAAGATCTTCAAGCGTGACAATCCCCATCACGCCGCCGAACTCGTTGACCACGACGGCCATATGCCGTTTCTCCTGCTGAAACTGCTTCATGAGGTCGTCCGCCGTCTTGCCTGAGGGAACGAACAGTGGGGAATAGGCAATGTCTTTAAGTTTTGCCTCATTCTGCCCCTTGGCGAGTTCGGTCAATGCCCTCGTCTTGTAAAGAATGCCCGTGATGTTATCGAGCGTCTCGTCATACACGGGGATCCGCGAGTATTTCGAATTATAGAGAAGTTCCTGAGCTTCTTTCAGGCGCAGGTTGCCATTCAATGAAAAGACATAGAGCCGAGGAGTCATCGCGTCTTCAGCCGTGATGTCTTTGAGCTGGAAAACGTTTTTGATCATCTTCACCTTCTCGACCTCAATGGCCCCAGTCTTGCCCCCCTCATCCAGCATGATCTTCAGCTCTTCCTCGGTCACGAGGGGAAGTGTCAACCCTTTCCCGCCGGTCAATTTGTAGATTAACGGCACCATCACAAACAAGAATGGTTTGAGAAGTACCTGAACCACGTAGACGGGGTAGGCCATGTTCAGAGTGACCGGAACCGCGAACTTGGCGGCTAATGTTTTAGGAATTACATCAACGGCCACCAAGAGCACAAAGGTCAGCAGGCCGACCATGACGGCAATCGCCTCGTCAAAAGATGTCTGGCCTCCATAAATATTCAGAGTCAGAAAGGTGGCATACATCGGCGTCGCCACACCGACCAGGCGGTCGCCGACCAAAATAGTCGACAGGAGCCTTTGGGGGTCACTACGGAGATGGAGGGCCAACTTTGCTCGAGTATTACCAGTTTGGGCGAGCGCCAGCAGCTTCGTTGAGTTGACCGAAAAAAAACCGATTTCAGCCGTGGATATCACGGCTGAAAGAACAATAAGACCCAAGAGGATTAGAACATCCATGGCTTAGAGGTGACCGACCATGCCGATCGGCCTGGAATGCCAGAGAGTCCAGGGGGTGTCCGCTACCGCCTTGGACCGGCAAGGTGAGATTTGGTAGAGCAACGTGACTTGATATGGGCCTATCGGACCTGTATCCATTGGACTGTAGATGTACCATACGGACGGGGTAGCGAGCAAGCATATGCTGAAAACATGCCACGATATCAAATAGTTGCATTGCATGTCCGCAGGAAAACTGAAGAATTTGAATGGCCGGCTACATGAAGCTGGCACTGTTTTTATGGATCGTCTCGAAATACAAAGGCCTGGAGTCCGAGGGAGGATTCGAGATGGGAGGCGGCGGCTTCTGCCTGGGCTTCCCTGGAAAACTGACCAATCTGAACCCGATATCGCTTTCCTTCTGACAGATCAACAACCTGGACTCTGCCGCCTGAATAGAGATGTTTCACTCGCTCCAAAAGATTAAGGGCATTCTGCTGATCGGAAAAGGACCCGACTTGCACTCGTAAGACCCCCATATCAGCAGTCCGCCCTTGATACCCAACCACCCGTAATTCAATCTGGTCGGTTCCAGCCCAGGTCATCCCCAGCGCCTGTGCCCCCGCGAGCGAGAGATCGAGCACCCGCCCCCTGGCGAAGGGGCCACGATCGTTAATGCGGACGGTCACCTGTCGATGAGTATTCATTGATCGAACCACAGCAATCGAACCGAGTGGCAAGGTCCGATGTGCAGCCGTCAGCTGATGCATATCATACCGCTCGCCATTTGCCGTCTTGTTCCCATGAAATCCTGGGCCATACCATGAGGCGACACCTCGCTCGACGAATCCAACAGGATAGCCAGGAAAATAGGTAGGTTTGGGGGCCCCGCCGCAAGCAGCCAGAGTACCGGCCAGGAAGGTCACGAGAGAAAAGACCAGCCAGCGGGACCAGCAGGATTGAGGTCCGCGAGACATGCCTAGAACTCGTCGAGCGATTGATCGCGCAGGATAGTGAGCGCTTTAGCTATGTTTGAGACTGTCAGGACCACGATCGCGCGTTTCCCCTCGCGGGATGGGGTGCAATAACCACATTTAATATTGATGCGCGCCTTGGTCAGCAGATCCGCCACTTCTTTCAAGGCGCCTGGCTTGTTTTCAAGGCTCAACAGCAAGGCGGTTTCCTCAGTAAACTTGATCTTCGCTACTTTCAGCGCCGCACGGGCCCCCTCCAGATCCGCGACCAGCAGCCTCAACTTTCCCGGTCCGGTGACTTCTGGAGCAGAAAATGCCTTGATGTTGACCTTCGCCTCACCGAGGACCTGGGCTACTTGAGCCAGGACGCCGGGCCTGCTCAATCCACTAATGACCAATTGCGTCGTTGTGGGCATGGAAATTACTCCGTTGAGTGGGAGCACATGACGATCCCGATCTCCTTACCTGGGTTCAAAGGTCACCACCCTCCTTTGTGAGCCGAAGGGAATCGATCCTATCGAGACCAAGATTTGTATCTATGATTGATTAGCCGGCAACGTGCACGCCCTCCCATCCCCCTGTTCTCAGCCGCCAATTGTTGCGAGTGCTGGATTCGCATAGCCCACAACTTCCACGGACATAACTTGACCGAAAGGGAGAGACGCAACCACGTCCAGTTGTTCATGCTCTGCAAGGGCACCCTGCATCTCTGTGAGGCGTACTGCTGAGTACGTTGAGGGTTTGAGCGACGCGAGAACGCCGCTGGCGGACTTTTTCAGCATCCTGTTAGAGTACCTGACATAGATCGTTCACAAATGTATATTCGTAAATACCGCTAAAGGACACACAGGCATCCCCTGCCAGCTTCTGGGCCGACTCCTTGAGGCCACGCGGAACAAATAGATAGAATGGAATTCCTTGCACGACCGCCTTCTTCCAGCCAGAAACAGTTTCGGCTTCCCTGATCGATCCATCGGTTTCCACCTCAGCCATCCATTCCATCGAATTACCGGCGGAACTCACCTGCCACCCGACGATATCACATTGTTGCTGAGGATCAGCCCAGGGGTTTTGCTCCAGACTGGTATGGATCGTGACCTTACAATGAAAGGCCTTCGCCCAGCGCTGCGCGACCAAACTGACGACCTGATCGTGAACTGTGACGATCCCTTGCTCGCGAAGCACCGTACTCATTGAGTCCTCGCTCTTACGAACAGCCGCTCGTGGTGCCGCAGGTTTCACACTTGAGGCAGGTCCCATTTCGTACCATGGTGAACTGTTTACACTCGGAGCAGGGATCTCCCTCATAGCCTTTTTGGCGCGCCATTTGGATGGCGGTCAAGGTCAGCGTTTCACGCTTCAGTTCGACGGTGTGGGCTACGCTAACGTTTCCATTTCCATGGCCATTGCCCTTATGACGCGGTATCGCCCCGCGTCGTGCAGGAAACATCTCTGTGCTGATTGAGGCCGAAGCCAGCGTTTCGGGAGTGGCTTCCTCCGCGACACATTCAGGATCTTGCTGGTCCATCTTGACCGAGTCCATTCGAAGATCTTCTTCCTGGACTTGTGCTAAGTCATAGCGGTCGAGATAGGTCACCGCAAGCTCTCGGAAGATGTAATCGATGATCGACGTGGACATTTTGATACGGTCGTTTAATTTGACCGGCCCGTTCGGCTCGAAGCGGGTAAACACGAATGCTTCGACGAACTCCTCCAGCGGGACGCCATGTTGGAGGCCCAGTGAAATTGCAATGGCGAAACAGTTCATGAGGCTGCGGAATGCGGCCCCTTCTTTGTGCATATCGAGGAAGATTTCTCCGCACGTGCCGTCCTCATATTCACCCGTGCGTAGATAGAGCTTGTGCCCCCCGACAACGGCTTTCTGCGTGTACCCATTGCGTCTAGCCGGGAGCGGTCGGCGTTTTGCTAGGTACCGAACCAACACTCGCTCTGTGATTTTTTCCGCAACCGACAATATTTCGGACGAGGCTTCGACGGTCTTGCCGCTGTCCGTTGAGGCCGATAACGGCTGGCTCAATTTCGAACCATCGCGATACAGAGCTACGGCTTTGACCATGCTTTTCCAGGCAAATAAATAGGCCGATTTCACTTCTTCCAGCGTCGCATCGGCTGGCATGTTGATCGTTTTGCTGATGGCGCCACTGATGAATGGCTGTGCCGCTGCCATCATACGGATATGCGCATCGACAGCGATATACCGCTGACCGATCCGACCACAACGGTTGGCACAGTCGAAGATCGGAAGATGCTCGGCTTTGAGATGCGGGGCCCCTTCCACCGTCATGGTGCCGCAGCAATAATCATTGGCACCGGCGATTTCTTCCTGTGTAAATCCCAGTGCTTTCAGCATGTTGAAGTTGGACTCATTCAATTGCGCGTCGGTCAATCCCAGCTTCTCCCGGCAGAAGTCCTCACCCAACGCATACTTATTAAACGTAAATTGAATCTCAAAAGCTTGGGCCAAACCACCTTCCATTCGCGCGAGAGCGGCGTCGTCGAACCCCTTCTGTCGCAGGGTCTCATGGTTAATGAATGGTGCAGTCTGCAAGGTTTGCCGGCCAACACAATAGTTCACGATGTCCTGAATCTGAGCCTCGGTATACCCTAAGGATGCGAGGGCAGCGGGTATACTTTTATTGATGATCTTGAAATAGCCTCCGCCGGCCAATTTCTTGAATTTCACCAGCGCGAAATCCGGTTCGATGCCCGTCGTATCACAGTCCATCACGAGTCCGATCGTGCCCGTAGGAGCAATCACCGTGACTTGCGCATTGCGATACCCGTAGGCCGTTCCCAATTCGAGGGCACGATCCCAGGCCCGACGTGCGGCCACGAGCAGTTCAGGCGAGCAATGCTCCGGCTGGATCCCCATCGGTATAATCGTCAAATCTTCATATTCTTCTGGAGCGGCATTGTACGCGGCTCGTCGGTGATTACGGATGACACGCAACATGGCCTCGCGATTTTTTGCATAGCCCGGGAAGGGCCACAGCTCTGCGGCCATTTCAGCCGATGTGCCGTAGGCCTCGCCGGTCATGATGGCGGTCAGCGCGCCGCTGATGGCCAGTGCTCTGGGAGAATCGTAAGGAATGCCTTGCCGCATTAGCACAGTACCTAAGTTGGCATACCCGAGGCCCAGCGTTCTGAACTCAAAACTCCTCTCGGCAATAGAGCGGCTGGGAAACGAGGCCATGAGTACGCTGATCTCCAGGACGATCGTCCAAAGGCGCACGGCGTGGCGAAAATTCTCCAGCTCGAATTGGGCGTCGGCCGAGAAGAATTGGGCGAGGTTGAGCGAGGCCAAATTGCATGCCGTATCGTCGAGGAACATGTACTCGGAGCAAGGATTGGAGGCATTGATACGACCATCCTCCGGACATGTATGCCATTCGTTGATGGTGGTGTCGTATTGCGTACCGGGATCCGCGCAAATCCAGGCGGCCCAAGCAATCTGATCCCAAAGGTCCCGCGCCTTGATGGTCTTGGAGACTTTGCCATCGATCCGTCGCTTGAGTTGCCAATCGCCGTCTGCCTCCAACGTCGCAAAGAAATTATTGGGAATGCGCACGCTATTATTTGAGTTCTGTCCGGACACCGTTTGGTAGGCTTTGCCATCCCAATTCGTGTCGTACTCATGAAATACAAAATGCGTGAACCCTTGCTGCGCATAGGAATACATCCGCTGGATGTAGGATTCTGGAACCGCATCACGCCGAGCGGCGTCGAGGGACTCTTTGAGGATCAGATTCTGCTTGGCATCGATCTCGACTTTCATCTGACCGGCGCCATCGACGACGTGGCAGGCCTTGAGGACAGCGTTAAGGCGCTGTGCGCAGATTTTCGAGCCGGTCACCATAGCGGCGACTTTTTGCTCTTCCACCACCTTCCAGTTGATAAATTCTTCGACGTCGGGGTGATCCAAATCAAGGCAGACCATTTTGGCAGCCCGCCTGGTCGTCCCGCCGGACTTAATGGCGCCTGCCGCTCGATCACCGATGCGCAGGAAGGACATTAACCCGGACGAACGGCCGCCGCCGGACAACGGTTCGGCATCGCCACGAAGCTTGGAAAAGTTGGTTCCGGTCCCTGATCCATACTTGAAGAGGCGGGCCTCCCGCACCCAAAGATCCATGATACCGCCCTCACCCACCAAGTCGTCTTCAATGGATTGAATGAAGCAAGCGTGCGGTTGCGGATGCTCAAATGCGTTGGTGGCTTTGACCACTTCACGGGTCTTGGGATCTACGTAATAATGTCCTTGCGCAGGCCCTGAGAGCCCATAGGCGTAATGAAGCCCCGTGTTAAACCACTGGGGAGAATTGGGTGCGGCCATCTGATGCGCAAGCATGTAACAGAGTTCATCGTGGAAGGTAGCCGTATCTTCCGGAGTCTTAAAATAGCCGAAGTCCTTCCCCCAAGAGGTCCAACAACCGGCGAGCCGTTCAAACACTTGTCGGGAGTCACGTTCTCCTCCCAGCTGCGGCTTGCCGTCTGGTCCGACCATCGGATTCCCCTGCTCATCTCGCTGCGGGACTCCGGCTTTCCGAAAATATTTCTGGGCGAGAATATCGATCGCGAGCTGGGACCAGGGCTCGGGAATATCGATGTCTTCCAACTTAAACACGGTCGATCCGTCGGGGTTGCGAATTTCCGACGAACGTTTCACGAACGGCAGACCTTCATAAGGACTTTGCCCGCGACGTGTAAACCGGCGTTCTATTCTCACGGTGTTCCCTCCTCCAGCCTGCGTAGATGGTGTGGGACTGCTCTCGATCCAAAAACAGGAACAATCAGGCTTCAATATCAATAAGGCGAAGTACTTTAAGAACGCCCTAAATTTTGTGTTCCGTCGATTGATCCACTACGGAGCATCTACATATAGCTATCAGGATGGATTGTCAATACCAACTGTAGTGGTTAGGCTGGGAAAACGGAGGAAAGCCTGTGGATAACTGCAAATGATTGGGAACCGCCAGTTTTCAGGAAATTAGACCTACTTATCCACAGTGCCGTGACCAATAATAGACCTCCTTTTGAGGTCCAATGGATACCCACGGACAAAAAAACTAAAATACACGGCGGCCGAGGATCAAAATGGCTTCATCCACTCCCTCAACGGGAATGAACTGGTTGCCGATGCCGATGACCACAACCCGAGTACCCAGCACCGTTGTTTCAAACCGGCTGAGGACTCCCCAATTTTGACGCATGGTGTGAGGACGCACCATGCTATTGAGCAACTCCTGACTATGCCTGCGAAAGATATTTCTGACCATTGTCCCTTCCCGCTCTGGTGTGGACTGATCCATTCGATCCATGGCCTTGTATAATTCGGCTTGCACGAAGCCCAGATATTGATCCGTGGTGGGATTCGTCAGTGCCAGTGCGACACTCACAGCCAATGCCGTCGCAACCAGGCTCAAGCGCAGGAGGCTCATACAGGCCCTTGGTTAGATTGATTGCTACTGAACCGACGTCACGACAGATTCAATGAACAGGAGGCACGCACTCGCCCTTTGACAAACGAAAGGCGCATGATTAGCCTACGCGCGACACGTCTGTTGCGGCAATCATGCTGCGCACATTGCTTGTAGCAGGAGGATCATCATGTTTGTCTGGAGCAAACGCCTTGTCGCAACCCTGTTGGGATTATTTGTGCTCATGCTGGGAGTCTTTTTCCTCAATACAGATCCGGACAGCACGAGCGGCCTCAAGATTCATACAACAGGCTGGATGGCCCTCAACTATCTCGGCTTGATTGCGTGGGTCTTTGTCTGGATGATCGATCAAGCACGCATGCGCGGGAAACAGGTCTGGATTTGGCTTATCCCTTTCGTCCTAGCACCTCTTCCCACGTTAATGCTGTTCGTCTTATTCCTCCAACGCCGCATACAGTCGTCATAGATCGGCAAAGCCGGCTTTGGCAGTTGCATCGCGCGCGGCTTCTTGATGCAACTGCCTTCGGAACGCCCACACCAGCCAGATACCGGGTAGAGCGACCAGAAATGACCAAAAGAAAAATTGTGCCCAGCCGACCATTTCGACCAACTCGGCCGACGGACGGCCGGAGAACACTCGCCCAAGCGCTTCCAGGGAAGAGAGCAACGCAAACTGGGTTGCCGTATAGCGATGGTCGCACAGTGACATAATCAATGCGACAAACGCTGCGGTGCCCATGCCACCGGTCACATTCTCGACGAGAATCGTTATCGTGAGCGCCGTGTAACTCTGACCCATCCAGGCCAACCACATAAATCCCAAGTTTGAGACTGCTTGCAAGCCACCAAAGAGCAGCAACGACCGGACCATTCCTATCTTGGCCATGGCAACGCCCCCGACCAATGCGCCGATGAGCGTGGCCCCAAGCCCAAGCCCCTTCGCATACCCGACGTCGCTGACGGAGAAGCCGATCTCTCCAATGAGAAACGCCGTTTGAAGCGAAGCCGCAAAGGCGTCTCCAATTTTGTAGAGGACAATAAGGACCAGGAGCCCGGCCACGCCTGGGCGGGCGAAGAGTTCCTTCAGTGGTCCGCCAACCGCTTCGGCCAGGCTGGCCGGTATGGCACTTGGCTCCGATGGTTCCGGACTGACGAGAATCGTGACGACTCCAGCCGCCATTAACGCGGCAAGCAGCAAGTAAGTATTTTGCCATCCAATATGATCGGCCAACACGAGGGCGCCGGCGCTCGCAAACAACAGCGCAAATCGATAGCCATTCACCCAGACAGCTGCGCCGAATCCCCGTTCCTGTCGTAAGAGCAGATCGGTCCGATAAGCATCGAAGACGATGTCGAGCGAGGCAGAGAGAAAGGCCACCACGAGGGCCAGGATCCCGAGTATTTCCGGACGCTGGCCTGGACCAGTCACTGCCATGGCCACCAAGCCGAGAGCGACACTGAACTGCATCACCAGCATCCATCCGCGTCGGCGTCCTAGCCAGGGAGGGACCAGGCGATCCATCAACGGGGCCCACAAGAATTTCAGTGTGTACGGGAGACCGACGAGCGTAAAGACACCGATGGTCTTCAGGTCGAGTCCGATAACCGTCAGCCAGGCCTGGAGCGTCCCGGCCGTGAGGGCCAACGGCAACCCCGAGGCAAAACCCAAGGGCAGCATGATGCCGATGCGCCGGTTCGCAAGAATCTGAATGAACGATGCTGTTTTCATCGAGCCGTTTCAGTACCCATGAGGAAGTAGCATAGCATCGGAACAGAGGGGCGGCTCAGGACATTCTCGAAATCAATCGCTCGACAGGAAGGAGGAACAGGTCAAAGAGGCGCCGGGAAATCCCCCTGCGCAGCAACGCATCGAACCTCAGCAGGGTTGTCCATTGAAGGTGCAGGACTTGTAACGTGAAATATCAAATTCCACGTTTTCTTGATAGACCCGTTCGTTCCCGTTTACGCCATCCTGCTCCGGATCGTTATACATGGTGTGGTTCCACCAGTAGAACAAGGGATAGACCTCCGTCTGATACACCGGATTCCCATAGTTGCTGCGGGCATATTCCTGGACCAACCGGCCCGTCACGTAATCGACGTGACCGTTGCCATTGAGTGAATACAACATCAAGAAGAGCCGAGCCTCGTGATCGTAGTGTTCGTCAATTCTTGTTGCGAGGTCAGGTTCGACAGGGAGGACCTCCTTCGTCCACCCTCCAGACCCAGGAAGAAGGAGAAGAAGAGTTACCGTGAAGACGGAAGCCGCCAACTGTGAAGATGTCACAACAGACTCACGATAATGGGGCGGGACGGTCGCCGAATACTACCATGGCCTACCAAAGCCTTCAACCAGGGACAGCGCGCACCGTGAAGAACTCGCAGGAGATCCTTGCTCCCATCGCAAGGATCTCCCTATAATGGCACGATTATTATGAAGCGGGCCTCTCTCCATACACTCGGCTGCCGACTGAACCAAGCAGAGACAGCCGTCCTCGAAGCTCGCTTGCGGCGCGATGGCTATCGCGTCGTCGAGTTCGGTGAACCGACAGACTTGCTCATCGTGAACACCTGTTCCGTGACAGAGGAGGCTGAACGGACCTGCCGATACGTCATCCGCAAGACGTTGAGACATTCCCCCGATGCCTTTGTGGCGGTTACCGGCTGTTATGCCCAGACCGGCGTTCAAGAGCTGCGTACTATTTCCGGAATCGATCTCATCGTCGGCAATCAATTCAAATGGGATTTACCCTCATTTCTTCCAGCCCCCCAAGCTCTCAAGAAACAGCCGGACCCGGAAGTGCTCCATACTCGCACCATCGACCGGGCGGATTTCACCCTGCCGGAGTATGGCGAACCAGACTCCACCAGAGCGCTGCTCAAGATCCAGGACGGTTGTAACGTCATGTGCAGTTTCTGTCTCATCCCGTTCGCGCGCGGGCATGAGCGGAGCCGCCTCCGAGATGACGTGATCCGAGAAGCCGAAATCCTTGTGGCGGGAGGCTACCGGGAAATTGTGCTGACCGGCGTCAACATCGGGCAGTACCGTCAGGGCGAGCTCGATCTGGTCGGGTTGATCGCACAATTGGAAGCGATTGAAGGACTCGAGCGAATCAGGATTTCGTCCATTGAGCCGACGACAATCACGAACGCCCTCATAGATCGGATGGCTTCCTCGTCGAAACTCTGTCCCTATCTCCATATCCCCCTGCAAAGCGGAGATGACACCATCTTGTCGGCCATGAATCGTCCGTACAATGCGGAAGAGTTTATCCAGCTGATCCACCGCGCCGTAGCGGCGATTCCTCAACTCGGGCTGGGAACGGATGTCATGGTCGGGTTCCCCGGAGAAACTGAGGAAGCATTCGAGCATACTCTAGGCATCGCGCGCGAGCTTCCCTTCTCGTACTTCCATGTCTTCACCTATTCGCAACGGCCCGGCACTGCTGCCACGAAATTGCCGGACCAGGTGCCGATCACAGTCGCTCGAGAACGTGCAAAAATGCTCGCCGAGCTGTCCCGCCTTAAACGCCTGGCCTTTGCAGAGAAGTACATCGGATCCACCGTGTCCGTCCTCTTCGAGTCAGGAGAAATGGACGGCTTCAGGTTGGGAATGACAGCAAACTTCTTGAGAGTAAGTGTTCCCTCAACCATCGACCTCACCAATCACCTGAAAGAGGTGCGGATTATTGGAACGTCGGACCGTTGGGCGGTGGGTCAGCTAATAGCGGAATGTCAGCCCATGCGAAGGGTACCGGTTCTTCTATGAAGACCAAATCCACACCGACTCAGGTGCATCTTGAAACCTTCGGCTGTCAGATGAACGAGTACGACTCAGAACTCGTTCGCTCGCTGATGAAACAGGACGGTTTTGTTTTTACCGACGAGCGAGAACGCGCAGACGTGATTCTGATGAACACCTGCGCGATTCGCGAGAATGCCCATAATAAGGTCTATAAACACCTGTCTGAGCTCAAGAAACTCAAGCGGCAACGTCCGTTGGTCGTAGGAGTCTTGGGTTGTATGGCGCAAAACCTGAAAGAAGAGCTGACGGACATTCAACCGCTAGTCGATGTGCTCGCCGGCCCTGATGCCTATCGCCAGTTACCGATGTTGATCCGCAACGCGCTGCTCTCGCAAGAAGAGGGGCTGGATCAGAAGGGACTCGCGGTCGACCTTTCAGAATATGAAACCTATCACGATGTCATACCGGACCGAAACGACGGGGTGAACGCCTGGATCGCCGTCATGCGAGGCTGTGACAACTTCTGCAGCTTCTGTGTGGTCCCCTACACTCGAGGGCGTGAACGTTCCCGCCATCCAGAAGGGATCGTCCAGGAAGCTCGCCGGATTGCCGAGCAAGGATTCAAGCAGATCACGCTCCTGGGACAAAACGTCAATTCGTACCGATTCGACGACTGGGATTTTGCGCGATTGATCACGGCCGTCGCGGATGTGCCTGGTATCAAACGCGTGCGATTCACCTCCCCGCACCCCAAAGACTTTCCGCTTTCATTATTGGAAGCCGTCGTGTCCCATCCCAACATCTGCAAGCAAATTCATTTACCCCTACAATCCGGCAGCGACCGCATGCTCGGCTTGATGAATCGCACCTATACCAATAAAGAGTATCGTGCCTTGGTCGACCGTATCCGCACCCTGCGGTCGGACATCGTTCTCAGCACCGATATCATTTGCGGTTTCTGTGGGGAAAGCGATGCGGAGTTTGCCGAGACATACCGGCTTGTCGAAGAGACGCGGTTTCACTCAGCGTTTATCTTCAAATATTCTGAGAGAAAGAACACCATTGCCGCACGCAAGTTTTCAGACAATATTTCCGAACCGGTAAAGACCGAGCGAGTGACACGACTTTTCGATCTCCAACGAAACATTTCCTGCGAGCGCAACCGGGAATATCTTAAAACGACAGTTCCCGTCTTGGTTGAAGGGAATGCCAAACGATCCTCCACGCAGGGCATGGGAAAATCGGATGGCAACATCACTGTCATCTGGGACAAGAGTGCAGTACCCTCTCAACCAGGAGACCTGGTCCCCCTTGCCATCTACGATGCGTCGTCCACAACGTTGTATGCGAAACGTCCGTCGGTACGTTGAATCGTTGTTGCCCGCTCTACTTTCCGGGAATCATTTCTGTTGAATACGCTCCAAAAACGAACACTTCCGAACAAGATCTGTTTGTGAATCCCTCCGCCCTCCACGGTTCTCAAAAACTAACGTGAATCGCCATTCGCATAATGACCTGCAAGGAAACGGAAGCTTTCTTTCCAGGAATCCATGAAATAGCTCGGTGCAATGTTCCTGCTTTGCACTGTACTATCATTCACTTATACCCAATACATCCCTTGCTAATCCTTGTCCACATTTAGTCGGTCCATTCCATTTCATTCCTACTTTCTCCTGATATTGCCCTAGTACATCGCTGAGCCTACTTCATCCCCTACTAGAGGCACAATCTTTGCTTTGCAATGGATTGCCTATACGTCACCATACACCCTCACTCCCTGGAGACGAAGCATGATCGAGAAACAAGATCACAGCGTGAAAGAAAAAACAGATACCTCCATAAGCCTGGAAACTCTCATTGCGATGGGACTCTTCGGATGGATTGCACTGAGCATGGCACTGATGGGCCTGGGAATCTGGTAAGCGCCCCAGGCGCACCAACATTGCACCTCGCCGCGGACAATCACACACAAAACGTTCTGAAAGAAGGAGAGTCCCGATGAAGAGCTATCTCACGCTGACGAATGTGCGGCGTCCGATCTTGCAGGGCCTCGTTGGGATCGCCGCTCTTACCCTCGTCATCAGCGGTTGCGCTGGTGGGACAAAGCTTGCTCACAATGCAAAGGGCAGTGTCTACTTAGAAGAAGTGACTGATTGGTCGTTTGACGCCAGCCACCCCGCTGTGATCGATCAACTGACCATCACAAAGATTGTAAAAGGGTTATATAGCAATGACGGCATAAGCGGATCTTCGGGAATGTCCGCTGGTGGCAGCAAGCCGATGAGAATTTTCAGCGATGAGGATGCCGAGTTTCTCTCTCCCCTGCTCGCACAAGGTTTATCAAGGGCGAAACCCGAACAGTTGGTTGGGTTCCGCGTATCCTCATCGGCAGGGTCAGGCTCTGAACCCACCACGGGCAGTCTTTACGTGCAGAAGGGATCGATCTACTTGACCATTGGGAAGGGTGCCAAGCCGACTGGTTTCATGCCTGAGTCGGCTGCACGCACCGAACCGGCTCCGGCCTATGCCTCCGGTGGTGCACCTGGCGCGATGGTAATGATCATCGACTATCATGCACTGGCCATGGCGCCGATGCCTGCTGCCATGTCGACATCAAAAACCACGCCGATCACTCCGATTGCGCCCATGCTGGCGGAGGCTCCGGTGAAAGCTCAGGTGGCCTCAGAGAAGGTAGGCCAGGAGGCGGGAGCGGGCGAGTTTATGGCTCAGAAACTCACTGACTTGAGGATAGCAAAAGAGGCGCTCGCCAAGAAGGATTCTGAGATCACTGTGCTTCGCAAGGAGTCGGAATGGATGAAGCGCAAACTGCGGGACCGCGACGAAGAAATAAAAGCACTCAGGTCGACCAAGATATCCGCGAACCCGGCATCGAAGAAGAAACCGGCAGTGGCGACACGGAGTCGCTAGCCTACTCAGCCGACATTCAGTAGTTCCGGCTGGAGCAAGACCACTTCACTGGACAGGGGTTGTCGGAAATTCATCCGGCAATAACAGGCATACGTCACATACGTATCTTGCAGGCAGTACCGAGCCAGCTCAAGCCCCTGTCCTTTCCCCCACATCTCAGCCACCTGTGCGCCACTACCCGATTTAGTTTCGACGTTCAGCGCGCGCGCCAGCACGTCGAGTTTCACCCACCCACGAGTATCCCAATTGCTCCAGATTGCCATCGTGTCGTAGACAGGTTCCGTGCGGAACTTGGCGAGGCTGACGTCCAGGCTCGGCTTGACTTGGTGGATGATCGATCGCTTCTTAATGAACGGGAGGTCGAAGCCCAGTCCGTTATGGGTGATGAAGAGCGACGGGCGGTTCTGAGCCAACCGGCTCCAAAACTGTCGCAGCATCTCCCGCTCATCCCCGCCATACCAGGCCACCGACCCCCGCGGCTCAAGCTGGTCGGAAAATTCTAACAGACCGATGCAGACGATCTGACTGAACGTGCCGTCGAAGGCCGACTTCCCATATTGTTCATCCTCGGCGCGTCGTTGAACTTCGGCAGCCCCCGCCGTAAACAAATCGTAACCCTCAGCTGCCGGTTCAGATTCGCCGCTTGGCGGTAGCTTCCCCACCAACCGCGCCCATTCTTCCCGAGGCGCCTGAATAGTCTCAATGTCCAGAACGACTTTCATAAAGTCTGCCCTATGCTCTGCCGCCGTAAAGCTTCGATGATCGGACGGTCCGCCGGGGGAAACTCAAAGTCGCTCAACTCGTGTGGCCAAACCCATCGAATTTCCGCGCAGTCGATTGCTGTGGCGTGCCCGGTTTCGATCCTGCAACGGAAAAAATGCAGTTCAACAGTTTTCTCCGCATACTCATGCCGAATGATCTGAAAAGGGATCGGCACGTCGACACGAATACTCAACTCCTCGAACAACTCCCGCTGCAGACATTCTTCCAATGTTTCACCCGGCTCGCGCTTCCCGCCAGGAAACTCCCAGAAACCTGCCAAGTGCACGCCCGGTTTCCTTCGAGCGATCAAGTAGCGGCCCTCACGATATACAAGACCGGCAGCGACTTCAACGATCTTCATGAGCACCAACGCTCCTCGCTACTTCGGACCGAAGGGGTACGTCTTGCAAAAGGACTTCATAGGACATCGCCGACATAATGGATTTCTCGCCGTACAGCTGGTCGCTCCAAAGTCCATGATCGCCTGGTTGAAATCATACCCCTTTCCACTTGGAATCAAGGCCTCCGACAATAGCCAGAGCTTCGCCTTCTGAGTCTTGGGATCGCCCTTCGCCATAAACACCCGATGAAGGACCCGAATCACATTCGTATCCAGGATCGGCGCATCTTCGTTGAATGCGAACGACCGTATGGCGCCGGCTGTATAACGTCCGATTCCCTTGAACGACAGCAATTCCTCCGCTCCGCTCGGAAGACGGCCCCCATATCGCGCCACTGTCTCGCACGCGATACTATGTAATCGCTCCGGCCGGATATTGTAGCCGAGCGGATACCACGTCTTCTTGACATCCGAGACCGGCGCATCAGCCAACTCTTCAAAGCTTGGGTAGCGGTCTAGAAACTCATGGTACTTGGGAATCACCCGATCGACCTGGGTCTGTTGCAACATCACTTCAGAGACCAGAATGTGATAGGGGTTGGAGGTCTTTCGCCACGGCAGATCGCGGCCGTGTTTCTCGTACCACTTCAGCAACCGAGCCTGAAAACGGCGCTTCGACGAGGCATCACCGTTTTGAGACTTCTTCGAGCGCTTCTTGCTGCGTCGAGAGATTGTTCGAGACCCGGAGGTGGTGGGCATCACAACATCAATCCAATGGCGAAAGTTGGCGGCATTCTAGAAGCGCACCCACCGAAAATCAAATGGCAACCGGGCGGAGCAAGTGCTTCGGAGATGTACCAAGAGTGGCCGCTGAATCCGACACTCACCCGTGCCGTCTGTCTAAATGTCCCAAGCTTCCCCACCATTCTACTTAATTTGCGCTACCGTCTGTTCACGGAACTTCATCCGAATAGCCGTCACCAGCTCTGTCCTCCCTCTGCCATTGGGTACCAGAAATCTCCAAAGATCTCTATTCCTTTGACAACCACTCGTTCACAGACTAGCCTTTCAGAAGGCAAAGACATAGTCAGGAAAGCTTCATCGCGAAGGCTACTTTTGAAACGACCGCCTTCTGAAAGCGCCAATATGACGGAACAGAGACAGCACATTCGTTATCAGGTGGAATTCCCTGCTACATTCGTAGGTGACCATGCCGGAATAGGGATTGTCTACAACCTCGGGATGGGTGGCTGCAAAGTCGCGAGCGATCTTGCAGTACAGAGCGGCGCTCTCCTCGCCGTGCTCCTCAAGGTTTCGGAACAGACTAGTGCCATCACCGTTCGTGCCGCCACGGTCCAGTGGACCCTGGAACGCGAGTTTGGGGTAGAATTTCTTGAGATGCAGGAGTCGGAACGAACCCGCCTGGAGCAATTCCTCGCAACCCAAGTCAACATCGCCCCGTAGGAATCGCTCAAAGGACAGCTATGGTCACCAGAAAGCATCCCAGATTTCCCGTATCACTCTCCAGCACCTTGGTCCATAACAATCGCTTCCGCCATGCCGGGTCCATCCGAAACATTTCAGCCAAAGGATGCCGCGTGGACAGTATCATCAGCCCCTTTACCGGTATGCAGCTCGCCATACAGTTGCATATTCCAGGTGAGCCTCAGCCGATCTTGATCGAGAATGCTGCAGTCCGCTGGTCCGGGTCAGCCGGGATCGGCCTGGAGTTCCTGACGGTGGCTCCCCCGCATCAAGACCGGCTGGACCGCATGATCCAGCTACTCCAGCCCAACACCAGCATTCAATAGGCGACCGTCTCTGTAGTTGCATTTTACGCACTCGCCTCCGTATCCTCCGTCTTCATGGACCTCTCCCAACTTTCCCAGGCACAATTCAGAGAACTCGTGCGCGGCATCATCGACGATCGCCTGCGCGAGTTACTAGGTGATCCTGACCTCGGACTCCAGCTCGGCAATGGCCTACGCGCCCGCCTGAAAGAGTCCTTGTCAAGTACGGGGAGACTGTCCGGCGAGGACGTCGCAGATCAGCTCGGTCTCCACTGGTAAGGACAACATGGCCTGGTATCGTCTTGCCTATCGCCCAGCCATCCTCCAAGATCTTGCGGGCCTTGAGCCTTCTATGGCACAACGACTCTTGGACAAGACCAAATGGATCGCCTCCAATATCGATAACTTGCGCCACGAACCGATTGCACCGGACCTGCCGGGCCTTTCCAAATATGCGGTCGAGGACTGGCGAATTTTCTACTCCATTGACCGAGACGATCACCTGGTCGACATTCACGGCTTCGTTCGCCACAGAGAGCTCCGTTCATGATCGCCGTCACAATTGCCGCCATCGCAAAGCTGAAAGCGATTCAAGTCAATCATCCTGAGGATCCGGTCGTCCGGATTTCCGTGCGCGATTTGGACGATTCACGTTTGAGTTTCAACATCACGTTGGAAGCGAACACCCAGCCTGACGACGACATTCAGCAGGTTGACGGCCTCACGATTGCGGTGCATCGGCGGAGTGCGCCACGGATGGAAGGCGTGACTATAGACTACACTGAAGCCGACGGGTTTCGCTTTCTGCACGATGGCGAGGGCGGCAGCCTGTCCCTCCTTACGATACCCACGCTCAATTGATGCATAAACCTAGCAGGAGGTGGAAAAACCCTTCAGCGCGGCAAAGCCTCTTTGCTTGCACGTTTGGCAAGAGAAGAACCGCCCTGCAAGAGGCCCAAACAGGCCGCCCAGCAAGGCCGCAGCGAGCGAAGAGACGAGACGTACGCTTCGGTACGTTGAGCCTCTGAACGATGCGAGAACGAAGCTGGAAGCCTGTTTCAGCCTCTTGCTAACGGTTAGGTGAGTCGGTCCGGCAAAGTGGCAACATGCACCTGAAATTCTCCCCGCGTCACATCGTCGACATAGCGGCGCAGGGCATCCTTCACCACGGGGAAGGCGATCTTGTCCCAGGGAATCGCGGCGAGGGAGAACAATTGTACTTCGAGGCTTTCCTCACCCACTCCGAAATCGGGCGAACGCATCGGCCCTCGGAATACCATGTACGCCTGGCCGGTGTGGGGGAGACTCAGGACCGCGAAGAGGCAGATATGCTCCACCTGAGCACGCGCTTCCTCCAGTGTTTCACGAACGGCCGCCTGTTCAATACTCTCGCCGATTTCCATGAAGCCGGCAGGAAAGGTCCAGAGACCTGACTTCGGTTCGATCGCACGCCGGCAGAGGAGAATGTGGCCGTCCCACTCCGGAAGACAGCCTGCGACGATTTTTGGATTATGGTAGTGAATGGCCCGGCAGGTATCGCAGACGAACCGGGGCAAGTTGTCGCCGGCGGGAATTTTCTTCGTAACTGGGGCACCGCAGGTGCTGCAATAGTTCATCACTACACTCAAAACTCAGTTGTGTGATTGACTCAAATGGATAGCACAAAACTACGGTTCTTTGCACCCTGCCCGCGTGGGCTGGAGGGGGTCCTCGAACAGGAGCTCCACGACCTTGGCGTGCCCATGACCACGAAGGCAGAAGGCGGGATCGCCTTTCAGGCTCCCTGGTCTACGATGTATTGGGTCAATCTCAAAAGTCACATTGCCAGCCGCGTACTCTGGGAAGTCGGACAGGCCCCCTACCGCTCGGAAGACGACGTATACCGCGCGGCCTATAGCCTGCCCTGGCCGGATTGGTTCATGCCGTCACAGACCATCAAGGTCAAGGTGAGTGCGCGCCGGTGTCCACTCACCAGTTTAGACTTCATCACCCTCCGCATCAAAGATGCGGTCTGCGATAAGTTCGTGTCGGTTCGTCATCGAAGACCGAACGTAGATACGCATAACCCGAACCTCCGGCTCGACGCGTTTCTCGATGAGTCAACGGTAACCTTCTATCTAGATACCTCCGGTGAGCCGCTCTTCAAGCGGGGACATCGTGTCGTATCCGTCGAGGCGCCGTTGCGCGAAAACCTGGCGGCAGGCTTGCTACGGCTCGCTGGATGGACGCCCAACGACGTGCTGCTCGACCCCATGTGCGGTGGCGGAACGATCCCACTCGAAGCAGCGCTAATGGCACGCCGGATCGCGCCGGGGCAGTCTCGGTCTTTCGCCTTTGAGCGTTTGCTTCTCCACGATGCCAAACGCTGGGGCCATCTGCGCGAAGCCTCTCGGCTGAAACAACTGGCAGAGGTGCCGGCTGCCATCTATGCGTCCGACCAGGACCCTGCTGCGGTGAAGATTGCGCAGCGAACATTTCAGGGGGCGGGAGTCGCGATCGATATTCGCCTGCGGCAGAGCGACGTGCTCGCCCTTGAGGCTCCGGCAGAACAGGGTGTGCTGATGATCAATCCCCCCTACGGAGTCCGACTCAGCCGGCCGGAAGAACTCGATACGTTCTATCCCCAGTTGGGCGACTGGTTGAAACAACAATTCAGCGGATGGCGGGCCTATATCTTTACCGGCGATTTGCGAGTCCCGAAACTTATCGGCCTTGCGCCATCGAAACGCATTCCTCTCTTCAATGGTCCTCTGGAATGTCGCTTGTATGAATTTCAGATTGTGTCGGGGTCGATGCGCAAGGCGATCCCAACACCCCATAACAAAGGATGACGCCTCACCGTACGCTAACCCCCATATACTTATTGACGATCCATCGCAAAATCGTGCGGCTAGTTGCGAGACAACTACGCGGGACCGGGAGGAACCGACGCGTACTGGAAACAGTGCGTTGAGAAACTGAGCGGCGAGCTGGCCTGTCGCCAGGCTTTTCGCAGCAGCAGACCGCAATTACAACAGAAACGCTTTGGCCTCTTCATCGACGAGGGAGTGGCAGACCAATGCCATGCCAAATCGGGATTCGGAGACTCCTTGAAGAAAAGCATGGCTGCGTTCTTCGACCTCGAGGGCCAAGACAACTAGGCGCGACCGCCTGATTCATCGATCCCAGCCGCCACTTGCCCCGGCGATGGAAAACTCTTTTTCTATCCACAAGGGTGGAGTCATTGTCGACCGCTGAGAAAAACCGGCTCCAGGCTCATCCCGGCAATTGCCTCTAGCCATCATCGCATCCCTCTCCTTTCCCTTGACTTGTGCTCAATAGAGCCTATCTACCTTCTATAGCGTACATCTCGTGTCTTTTCACCGAGCGAGGGGATATTGTCACATGAAAGACGAGAAACTGACTGTACAACTACCGGTACTCCCGATTAAACGCACCGTACTGTTTCCAGGGATCATGATGCCCTTGACGGTCGGGCGTGAACGGTCAATGGCTGCCATCGAGGCAGCCATGAAAACAGAAGAGAAGACGATCCTGGTAGTCGCGCAGCGCGACCCTCAAACAGAAGAGCCCGGGCTCGAAGAGCTCCACACCATTGGCACCAAGGCCATTGTGAAACAGATCGGACGGTCAGAAGACGGCACGATCCACGCGCTCGTGCAGGGGCTTGAACGAGTGGCCTTACTCAAGGTCGACCAGACAAAGCCGTTTCTTCTCGTCCAGGCCAGACGACTCGATAGCCCGGCAGACGAGGGAACCGAAGTTCAAGCCCTCCACCGGGCTATCCAGGGATTGGTCACAGATCTACCTCGATTGATTCAAGCTCCCGGCATTCAGGAAGCAGCGGTGGCCTTTAGTAACGAGGACAATCCCGTCACCTTAGCCTATCGCGTGGCCTCGCTCCTCAATCTCACTGTGCACGACGAGCAAAAGCTGCTTGAAAGTTCCTCTACGATCGAGCTGCTGCGATCGCTCTACGGAGCCCTCTCGAAAGAAATCCAGATCCTACAGCTGCGGGACAAAATTACCAGCGAGGCGCAAGCTAAGATCGGCAAGAGCCAGCGGGAGTATATGCTCCGTGAACAATTGAAGACGATTCAGCAGGAGCTCGGCGAGGGAGAGGGCGAAGAGACCGAGATCTCCGAGCTCAAAAAGAAGATCCAAGAAACCGACCTTCCCGACCATGTGCGGAAGGAAGTGCAGCGGGAGATTGCCAAATTGGCGAAAGTGCCACCCTCCTCGCCTGACCATCAGGTCCTCAGGACCTACCTTGAACTTGTACTTGAACTTCCCTGGAAAAAGGCCTCGGAAGATCGTTTGGAGCTGAGCAAAGTTCGTGAAGTCCTGGAAGAAGATCACTATGGCATTAAAGAAGTGAAAGAGCGCATCGTCGAGCATCTGGCTGTGTTGAAACTGAATCCCACGGCCAACGCGCCCATCCTCTGCCTCATCGGGCCACCAGGCGTCGGCAAGACGAGCCTGGGCCAGTCGATTGCCAGAGCCATGGGACGGACCTTCGAACGGTTGAGTCTGGGCGGCGTGCATGATGAAGCAGAGTTGCGTGGCCACCGCCGGACCTACGTCGGAGCCCTTCCTGGACGGATCATTCAGGCCATGCGTCGAGCCAGTGTAAACAATCCTGTATTGATGTTGGACGAGGTCGATAAGATGGGGCGGGACTTCCGTGGTGATCCGGCTGCAGCCTTGTTGGAGGTACTGGATCCGGCACAGAATCACACATTCCGTGATCACTATCTCGATCTCCCGTTCGATCTGTCCAAGGTGTTTTTCATTACAACCGCCAACACGCTGGATACGATCAGCCAACCTTTGCTCGATCGGATGGAAATCATCCGGATCCAGGGTTACAGTGAACGGGAAAAAGCAGAGATCGCCCGTCGATATCTGTGGCCACGACGGCTCAAGGAATCGGGCTTGGATGCCAGCCAAGCCCTGCTCTCAGACGAGGTCTTAAATCTCGTCACCAGCCGCTATACCAGGGAAGCAGGAGTTCGCCAACTGGAACAAATGCTCGGTCGCCTGACCAGGAAGGTCGCCCTGACATTCGCGGAACTTCCAGAGGGGCAGGAACGAACTCCTGTGTCCATTCAAGCAAGTGTCCTTCCAGACTGGCTTGGTTCCGAACGCTTCATGCCTGAAGAGGCGCGCAAAGTCTTGCCGGCCGGCGTAGCCACAGGGCTCGCCTGGACTCCGAGCGGTGGGGATGTCCTCTATATAGAAACCACGCTGCTCCCCGGCAGCCACGAGCTGACGATCACCGGTCAGTTGGGAGACGTGATGCAGGAATCTGCCAGAGCTGCGCGAAGCTACCTCTGGTCCCATGCGGAAAGCATGGGACTCGACATTTCCCGTTTCAAACGAAATGGAGTGCACATCCATGTGCCGTCAGGAGCCATCCCGAAAGATGGACCTTCAGCCGGAATCACAATGGCCACGGCTCTTGCGTCTTCGTACATCGGAGAAGCGGTACGGAACGACACGGCAATGACTGGCGAAATTAGCCTGAGCGGATTAGTCCTTCCAGTCGGAGGGATCAAGGAAAAAGTGTTAGCCGCTCATCGTGCCGGCATTAAACGGATCATTCTGCCCAAGCCCAATGCAAAGGACTTGAAAGATGTTCCCCAAGAAGTACGCGACGATTTGACCTTCATTCTGGTGGAACGGATCGAGGAGGTCCTCCCCGCTGCGTTCAACCATGATACAGCGGCCCACGGAAGCTTTCGCTTCGGAACAGGCATTGCCCCAGCCTCAGCGTAATCGGCGGGACTCCGGAACAACCACCGGAGTCCCGTCCCTCGTTTCTCTTCAATCCGTCTCACAGGATCCTCAAACAGGCCGTCCAGCATGGCTGCAGCCGAGAGAAACACCGGAGGCGTAGCCTCTGGTCTATGTCGAGGATGCTCTCGAAGTTAAGAACGCTGCTGGCGGACTGTTCCAGCATCCTGTTAGACTTATCTTAGGCACAACCAGATAAGAAAGGAGCAGCGCTATGCCCCCGAAAATTGAAATCGGTCCGATTGTCAAAGTGGTGAAGACTGACGAAGAGTGGAAGAAACTCCTCGCGCCGGAAGCCTACCGGGTTCTACGGCACGAGGATACCGAGCGCCCCTTTACCGACAACATGCACGATAGCAAGAGAGCCGGTATCTACTACTGCGCGGGATGTGACTTGCCCCTCTTTTCTTCGAAACACAAGTTCGACAGCGGCACCGGCTGGCCCAGCTTCTGGCAACCAATCGATCCAAAGGTGGTCGTATCCAGAACCGATTACAAACTGATTTTTCCAAGAACCGAAGTCCACTGCGCACGCTGCGAGGGGCATCAAGGACATATCTTTAAAGATGGCCCAAGACCGACGGGGTTACGGTACTGTATCAACGGCGTTGCGCTAAAATTCGTCCCTGCATAACGACACCTGTGCCACGCGGCTGCGATCGTCAAAGATCACCGCTTCCCATCAGGAACGCGAGCGAGAGAATCTGCCCTATCTCCAAGCCGAACGGCCCCTCCTGAATCTGGATAAAAAGATCGGAATGGCTGAAAAAATAACTTGCAAAGGATGAGCATGATGGTTACGATTCGCGCCATGAAAACTTACCCATCGGCTCAAAGTCTCGGATGCTTCGTTACAGCGTGGATTACTCCGGAAACGACTGCCAACCAATCAACGAAAACAGATCACACGTCATGAAAATTCAAACAAAAGGAGCCGCGATGAATCCAGCCACAATGGAAACAAAACTGTCACCATCGACCCAACTCCGAAAAGCGGTTTTTGGAGGCCTGGCCATCTGCGCGGTAGCGATCCTGTCCTCCTGGGTCGCGGCGCCGGCAGCAAATGCCCAGTCGGAGACCGAGTACAAACTCAAGATTCCTTTCGGCCTAGAAGAAACCGCGGTGGTAATTCCTGCCAATAATCCTTTGACAAAAGAGAAGATTGAGTTAGGGCGGCTATTGTTCTTTGATAAGCGACTGTCGGCGGACAATACCATCGCCTGCGCGAATTGCCACATGGCGAAATTCGCGTTTACGGACGGCATGCCGGTCTCCACTGGCATCCGAGGCCAAAAGGGTGGCCGGAGCGCGCCGGTCTCTTTCAACCGGGTTTTCAGTAGCGCTCAATTTTGGGACGGCAGAGCCGCAACATTAGAAGACCAATCGATCGGGCCGTTTACCAATCCAATCGAGCACGGCTTTTCCAAGCATGACATGATGATTTTGAAGATGAAGAAGATCCCCGGCTATAAGAAACTCTTCATGGACGTCTTCAGCGAAGATATCACGATCGTCAATGTAGGCAAGGCTATCGCAAGCTTCCAGCGCACCGTCCTCTCCGGCAACAGCCCGGCAGACCGGTTCGATCAGGGGCAGGAAGAGGGAGCAATCTCAGCAGAGGCTAAACGCGGTCTCCTTCTGTTCCGCGATAAAGCACGTTGCACGAAGTGCCATTCAGGGTTCAACTTCACCGACGAAAAGTTTCACAACCTCGGTATTGGCTGGGACGACAACAAAGTGGATCTCGGGCGGTATATGGAGACCAAGAATCCGGAAGACGTCGGCGCATTTAAAACCCCGACCTTGCGGGAGATCGCCCGAAGCGCACCCTATGCGCATGACGGGCGCTTCAAAACACTCGAAGAAGTGGTGAATTTCTACAACAAGGGTGGGGTGAAGAATCCACATCAGGACCCGCTGATTCTTCCGCTCGAGCTGACGGACCAAGAGAAGAGTGATCTTGTGCAATTTCTCCACACACTGAATGGCGAAGGGTGGCAGCACGTCAAAGAGCCGGAATCATTTCCTAAATAGAACAGGGGCGCACACGTGCAACCTATGGCGGATCATCAGCTCCGCTGATGCAATGCCCCTCTCTCTCTGAACAAGGCGTGAGACGTGAGACGTGAGCTCTGCGTCCCGACCACAACGGTCGGGACACAGAGCTCGTAGCGCTCAACCGCACCCACCAAGAAAACATGAGCCATCGGCACTTGTTGCAGTAGCGCACAACACTAAAAAGTTGGTTGGGTTTTGCGGTTAGAAAGATGACGCTAAAAACTTTATTCAGGAGATGTTCCTGAATGCCTTCAGAGAAATGAAGAGGAGGTCAGGTTGAGCTGACTCCCTCTTCATTTTGCAAGAAAAGACTCCCGGCCCCTCATGACAATTCCACTCCAGCAGTCTCGAATCATCCCGCAAGCCGCGTACCGGGATTACTCAGTCACTTTCACCAACCATCCGCCGGTGACTTCGCATTGATTGGCGCCCCTGGCCTCAATGTTAATTTTTGCGAAGGTTCCTTTTAGTGTGTTAGGAAGTTTGCCGGTTGCCTCAAACCCATTTCTTTTCGGTGCCACTGTGACCGGTACCGACTCACCTTTTATCGTAACCTTTATGGTATTCGGAAAGGTTGCACCGGAGGCGAAGAACGAAAAAGCAGATTGTGGGGCCACTTCTGCAGTATTAGCTGGCTTGAATTCGGAAAAAGTCATTTGCTTACAAAATCCTGCGCCACCGCTACCGCCGTCACCATAGGCCCAGACGTTGCCGGGGATAATCAATACAATTGCCACCCACAAAATATTCTGCAATTTCATTGTTACGCCTCTTGTGTTGTTATTGAGTGAGTTGACCGATTTATTGCTAACCGATGAACGGCGGCATTGTCGGTTATTTTCCGATTAAAAACAACCCCACGCGATCGATTGTGATCAATACAAACTGCGCGCTATCCCATTTCCAATTTGGATCCTCCCAACAGAGTTGGCCTTGGTTCGGGAAGTGATTGCCCGCTAGCCCATATTATTTGTGCAGGTTGGTCGCGAACGCGTGCAGACGCGGAGCGAGACGGGCACCCGGAGCCGTGATGCCCTGAGGCATACTCATGCAGTTTGTAGACTGGCTGAACGGTGATACGGTCCGTCGCCGCAACCTATCCGCGCTTACAGCAAAAGCGTCGTGAATAATGCTGGCTGGGATCAACGAAACGTTCTGAAGTCTGCCCCAAACCAGCGATTCTTAGCGACATTCCATCCGCCAAGGGCAGGGAGCCCTGTATCGACACAGCATCTCAGCCTCTTCGTCGCCTTTCACCTCCGCCTGAGCATCTTGACAAGAACCGGGGAAAGAGCTAATCACAGACACCAGTGGGGGGGCTTCTTGTGAGGCGCCCCCCTCAAAAGCAAAGTCCTATCACCCGGAAGAGGACGGTCATGCGAAAAACCTTCGAGCAACTCTTCGAACAATTAAGCGAGCATGCGCGAGATGTTTCTTTTCAGGTGCAGTTTTGGGATGGGGTCAAAAGATCGTTCGGTGCCGGTGAGCCGCAGTTTATTCTCACCTTTACGGCGAAGCGGGCAGCAGAGCATGTGCTCGAAAGCGGGTCGCTGGGCTTCGGCGAAGAGTATATGTCAGGAGATATTCAAGTGGAAGGAGATTTCAAGCAACTCCTTCGCTTCGGGTCAGACGCCGCGTTCCTCAATCTGCCTCTCGGGCTGAAAACAAAGCTCGCAATTCGGCACCTGCGCCAGACATCGCTCAACACGCTCTCGCGTTCTCAAAAACACGTTGCCCACCATTACGATCGCGGGAACGACTTTTACAAGCTGTGGCTTGACGAGAGCATGGCATACTCCTGCGCGTACTTCCGCCATGAGAGCGACACGCTCGAGCAAGCACAGCAGCAGAAGTACGAACACATTTGCCGGAAACTTCAGTTGAAGGCCGGAGAAACACTGGTGGACATCGGTTGCGGCTGGGGCGGGATGCTCATCTACGCCGCAAAACACTATGGCGTGCGCGGCGTCGGCTGCTCACTGTCGAAACAACAAGTCGAGTATGCGGTTGATCTGGTAAAGCGGGAAGGTCTCTCGGAGAAGATTTCGATCGTCTTCGAGGATTATCGGAACATTCAAGGCGAGTTCGACAAATTCGTGTCCGTTGGAATGTTTGAACATGTCGGGAAGCAATTCATCCCGACGTTTATGGAGAAGACGCAGTCACTCTTGAAGCGCGGAGGCCTAGGGCTGCTCCACACCATCGGACAAGAGCGGCCAATACCCGGCGACCCCTGGACATTGAAATACATCTTCCCCGGTGGATATATTCCCGTGCTCGACGAAATTGTGCGTACCCTGGGCGAAGTCAAACTCGTTCCGATCGACATCGAAAACCTTCGCCTGCACTACGCAAGAACGCTTGATGAATGGAGCATTCGATTCGAAGCCCAGGCCAAAAAGGTCGAGGGGATGTACGATGCGTCCTTCGTTCGCATGTGGCGGATGTTTCTCAATGGGAGTGCTGCCAATTTTCGCTACGGGGACATACGGCTCTATCATGTCCTGTTTACGAACGGAGTGAACAACGACATCCCGATCACGCGCGAGCACATGTATCGCTAGACGACTACCAGGCTGCGGAAAACCATTTCAGCGCAGCAGGACTTCGATGACCTAGACGTCTTGGACAAGCCTGGTCTCTCTGTTTCATCTGGTCTGTTTCGTTTGTTTGGTCTGTCTCGTCTATTTGATTGAACCAGACTAACCAGATAGACCAGATGAATCAGAGAGACTGGCGGACTTTTTCAGCACCCTACTAATTCTGGAATATGGGACAACCGCATAAATCATGACAACAATCGCCTCACGCTTGCAAGCCGTCAATACCCGCATTGCTAAAGTTGCGCAATCCGCCGACCGACAAGCGGACGAGATCACACTGCTGGTCGCGAGCAAAACCCACCCTGCCGAGAGAGTGCGGGAAGCCTGGCTGGCCGGACAAACTATTTTTGGCGAAAATTACCTGCAAGAAGCACTGGCAAAAATGCCGGCCCTTGCCGATTTACCAATCGAATGGCATTTCATCGGCCCGATACAAAGCAATAAGACAAAACGCATCGCAGAAAATTTTTCCTGGGTTCACAGTGTGGACAGAGCAAAAATTGCAGATCGTTTATCGAAAGACCGGTCCGAATCGCTGCCACCGTTGCAACTCTGTTTACAGGTCAATGTGAGCGGAGAAGCGAGTAAAAGCGGCGTGCCGCCTGAGGAGCTGGCTCAACTGGCAGCCCATGTCGTGCGCCTGCCCCACCTGAAATTACGTGGATTGATGGCCGTCCCTGAACTCACGACTGCCACGGCCTTGCAGCGCAGCCAGTTCCACATGTTGTGGGTCCTGTTTGACCGGCTCAAACAGGACGGATACGAACTCGACACGCTCTCCATGGGCATGTCAGAAGATATGGATATCGCCATTGCCGAAGGCGCGACCATGGTGCGCGTGGGCACGGCGATTTTCGGACCAAGGCGCTACCCCATACCTGAGGAGATTGCGGCCCGTGCCGCCCGATGAGTGTAAGTGCGTGAGTTTTTCGTCAGGAATGACCATTGCGTTATACCTGTCTCGCCTTGCGGTCAGCACCCAAGCGACTATATCTACCCCTGCCATTTAGATGACCGGCTCATGGAGTTCGGAGGGATCGCGACACTGGTTGACCGCGGCGGTCACCGCCAATTCATCAGTAGAACACCGGCAAAATGGTTCACACAGACAGCGTCTGAATGCTCGCAGTCGCTCACGCCAAGCGCCTCCCAGACTATCAACCTATTCGCCTGCAACCATCTCTGCCCCAGAATCCATCAGCTTGCGAGCTGATGGCTAACATGGTAGGTGGTACAAAGACTCCTGGCCGGTCAACTGAGTCTGTGGGTTTTGGTACCTTCCCATTTCTCGGGACATGCAGCACCGGCCGTAACATGGTCGGAGGGTTCTCGGGATAAAGGCCTGGCTGAAACTGCCAGGATTGGAAGAATGCACGCAGAACGAAGACAAGCCTACGACAGGGAGATGAATGCTGCGGCCGAGCGCTACGATGACAAGAACCTGGACAAGGCGTTCTACCACCTAGAGCGCGCTCATATCCTAGGCCAATCATTCGCATTCGCTCATGCGAGAGCGCACTGGTGGATGCTGAAGGTCGGTTGGAAACGGCAAGACCTAACAGAGATACGGGGCCAAGTTGCCAGGATTATTGGGGCGTTGCTATTCTCACGAATCTGGGTGCCTTTGGGGAATACAGGCGGTGCGAGAGTTCACCCCTTTAAGTCCATGCCTATACCGGAAGAGTTTCAGGCCTTGTTGAAGAGACGTTGACACAGTTGATGGCAGAATCCTGCAAGACGCCACCCACTGGTTACATGCCTGGAGCTCTCCCATCCCGGCCAATGAAGCATCGGAGTAGAACCGAACAGGGTTCCGTTATGCTTGTAAATTTTTCGTACCGGCAACTGCCCCAGCCATTCGCCGAGGTTGTTATCGCATCCCTAACTCAGTTCACTTAGGCGGATCTTCACGGTCTTTCCCTCTGAGCACCTCATTCTCCAGGGCTTCCGCACCAACGAGGTAGCCTACGCAACCCAGGAGGACTTGTCTCCTTTGCTGAAGCGATTTTTTAAAACGATTCCGAGCACCCCTTTGCTGAGCCGATCCCGGCAAATTCACGATCGCGTCCGCTTCTCCAAGCATCGCGTACTTGTATGACTCCAACCACTTGCCATCCTGACAGTTGAGATTAAGGAGAAGCTGCTCGGTTTCGAAATCGAATGCGCTCAGCTCTTTGCTCACTGCGCTTTCTTGCATGAAGGCTTCCAATTTCTGAATTTGCTGTTCGAGTCGGTACGTCCGGCTGATTGGTGAGAACGATGCGTTTATGTTTGCCATGTTCGGTCCTCCCTTGTTATGGATCAATCGTTTCCGGGTGGTGAGCCAGACCTTGTGTACGCGTGCATGGACCGCCCTAGCTTAACCGCACGACCGGCCGGTTGCAACGTGGTAATCCTCTAGTAAGAAGCGTGTTTACACCGACTGCAGTTGATCGAACATGGTCCTAGGGATATTCCTAGCACCAAGATACGCTGCGGAGAGCACGCTCAGAAAATATCCTGCGTTGATACGAAACCGTTCACGAGACATTCAGAAACTACCATCGACAGGCATCTGCAGTCTGAGCAACAGTGCCCATATTCGATGACTTCACCGGCGTGCCTTGACCCGATGGCGGAGCCAGAGCCCAAGGTCAAACGAATCTGCTTCAAAACCTAATTGGTGGACACAGTCGCTCCCTCCCGCACCGACCTCATCAACCAGGCCGAACTGCAAGACCTAGAAGCGGACCGGACGGTTCCAAGACTGTCGGAACCTACGCCGGAACTTTCAGGGTCTACCGCAATATGGTAATGATACCAGTGCGCAGCCGATCAATGATCCTAGCTATACCTATAGTAGCGCACATGCGCATCAACCTTCGCGCCGCAACAGAAGCCAGCGCCTGACGGATTGATTGCTCAAGACCAGTTCCAACCGGACTGGCGATCGTGCTGCGAGAATTGACTGTGGCACACCTCTATGCCTAAACCAGTTTGTATACGTACCAGCTGGTGTTGTGCGAATCCTTACCGACTACGTTTAAGTTTGCCGATGCCGCCACCAATCCTGTTATCGACATCATCCAGGAAGCGGAGCCGGCCCTTGATTTTATGGTCATACGGGTGCAAAAAGATTGGAGACTCCTGACGTTCGATGTGAAGACGATGGTCGCCCAGTACGATCCAGGTACGTGTCGAGTGCAGCCTGCTTGCTGACAGGAAGGAGTGGAGACTACATGAAGATAGTGCGGATCGCCTTAATTACTGTGTTTGTCACGCTTGTCACCGTTCAGATCGTCCTGCCGCCATCGGGGTCGGCTGTTGATCGTGCAGAAGCGGAAGAGACCGCTCGGTTATTGGCCAATTTGCTCAAGGGCGGCCGATCGGTCATTGAGCAGAATCAACTATTAATTGACGATCAACAGAAGGGAGACAAGGGATTTACGCCCGAGGTGTTTGAACAGCAACTCGTTCAGGAATTTCGCAAACAGACCGGCATTGATCTCTCCAAACTTCAAAGCCTGCCCGCGTCTATCACGCTGCCTCCCCTAGCCAAAGAATTGTTGCCGGCCTTCGTGCTCGCCAGTAAGGAAGTGATCCGTGATGCCCAGGTTGTGATCAATCAACGGGGGATCGGGTTCAAGAACTTTATCCCGGCCACTTATGGTAGCCGGGCTGCCGAACGTTTCTCCAAACAATCCCATGTCAGACTGAAGCAAACCAACTTGCAACCACGTAATCCCAAGAATGAGCCGGATGACTACGAAGCCTCAGTGTTGAAGTGGCTGTCAGGACGCCCGCGAGCCGAAGCGTATGTCAGCGAACTCACTGATCACGGGCAGACGCTGCGTGTCGTAATGCCGCTCTATTACGCCGCCGCCTGTTTGACCTGCCACGGGGAGCCCAAAGGAGACCTCGATATCTCCGGCTATCCCAAGGAAGGACATCGTGAAGGGGATCTCGCAGGGGCGATCACGGTGACCGCTCCGCTTGGTGGAAAACATTAAACGTGAATCGTTATTCGTGGATCAACCAGCCAGAAAAATTGTCCGGTCCGGCCGTTGAACGTTTCACCTAATTAACGATTCACGTCTTCAAGAGGGATTCGGCACCACAAACACCTATACTTTGATATGCAAGCCCGTGTGATTCCTCACTCCATGCTCTAGATCGTGCTCCATCCTCCAAGCTCGCTGGTTATCTCCTTCCCTCTCAATGGGGAAGGGTGGTCTGATGGTCTCCCGCTTGCGTGCAACATTATCACCCGCCCACCCACTGGCACGCCGAGACGTGCCAGTAGCCAGAGGGAGGGTCTTCTGAGACCGCGCGTTGTACGAGCACAGGGGACCAACCAGGCTACCCACTATCTCCAACCTTCCCCGCTCGTCCCTCCCCCAAATCCTCCCCAGTTCCCGCCGAAGCCACCCTGCCCTGTTCCCCAATACTCCCCTTTTTGAATCCGTCTATACGGATGGCGAAGGTCGGGACGGCTGATCCACCAGAAGAACGAGAGAGCCCCGATGGCGGTAAAGAGGGCGATCCAGAAACCCAAGCCTTTAAAATGTGTCTTGGAAATGGTGCCGACACGCACCTCCTGCGCGGGAGAGGCAAGCGCCACAACAGTGCGATAGAGGCCTTCGCCGTAATGTCCCACATCAATCGACAGCTGCAGATTCTCCTGCCCGACTTGATTCATCACGACAGGAGTAAGCACCGGTAACACCTGCCGGCCCAGCGTGATCGCGACTTGTCGTTCCTGCACCGCAACCAGCACCAACACGCCATGTTCTTGTTGCGTCGATCCGATGCCCCACTTTTCATAGAGCGCCGTCGCGTACTCGTTGGCCGACCCGAACGGTTTGATGGTGGGAATGGTCACCACGACCATTTCTACGCCGGTCTTCCGCTCAAGGTCCTGGCAGACGGATCGGATACGCTCTTTCCAATCCCCATCGATTACCTGAGCATGGTCGCTCACATACCCTCGCGGCTCCGGCAATTTGAGCTTGGGCCGTTCGTAGGGAACCGCCTGAGCTATCCCCCCAATGAGGACGAGGCAAAGAACCATCGTCATGCTGACAACCTTCGTCATCGCTGCTCCGACTGCGACAGTTGCTCGACTGCGTGAGTGAGTGCCGTCGCGGCTTGTAGATACCGGTCAAATAGACGAGGCACTTCGTGGGGGCCGGGAGAGATCTGTCCGCGCTTGAGCAGCCAGACGTCGAGCAATCCCTGCAGATCCAGCTTCAACTGCCCGGCGACGTCCTTGATCACCGCATCGGAGTGAGAAAGGACGGGACGCCCGAGAAGACGTTGCACCCCGCGCAACAGTGGAAGGGTTGACGTGATCGAAAGCGGTAGCAAAATCGTGGTAGCGTCGTCGCTTCCGCCCCCCTCGACATACCGTTGACGCAGGCGTAATAGCTGGCCGGTGAGGCCTTGGACCACGGCCTCTCTCATCCGATCGGTCTTCACGTGAAATCCAATGAAGGGATCGCGTCCGCCAAGGACGCGATGCTGTTCCTGGATCTCCAGAAACTCCAGCGGAAATACCGCTGACGACATGCGCAGCTCGTCTTCCGTCAGAAAGAGGGGGACCACAATCTGTTCTTTGGCCCATTGACGGTGCAAGACGCTGTACTTTTTGAGGACGACGCTGTCGTAGGACGACACCAGGAGAAGAATGTTCAGGTTGGACCGCCCCGGGAGAAATTCCCCCCGAACGGCACTGCCGTAAAGCAGCATGCCTTCCAGTTGATCCCCGAACACACCTTTGACCTCTTTAACGTAAGTCTGCAGCAGCTTCTGTGTGTCGCCCGGCAAACCATCAATCAGACGCTCAGTCATGCCCATGGTTCCTCATGAAGACATCGGATGCGGAGCTTTCTCATTCGCACAAAAATCAGGAAGCAATCCCGCGGCGATCACGCTATCAATCAGATTAAATGGCGGCATCGTCCGCAACCCTGCTGTGGTCGACAGGACCTGATAGCGAAGCCGTGCGTTCCGGTCCAGCGTCTGAAACACGCGATCGCGCAGGAAAGCCACCACTGGATTCCCTGTATTCCAGTAAAACACTTGTTGATCGGCCAATCGTTGCAGCATAGTCACTTGCGGCCGCCTGGCCCGCTCAAACGCTTCCAGCCTGGCCGCTGAGTAGTCCTTATCGGCAAGACAGCCTGGCAACAGATCGGACAACGCCATGGCATCGACGATGGCCTGCATACGCCCCTGCGACGCATGGGGATTCATGGCATGGGCGGCATCGCCAATCAGGACAGCTCCGTCTGCAACCCATGTCGGCGTGCGCACCCGCCCGGTCGGCATATAAGCCGTCTGGCTCCAGTCGCTCAGATGCCGAAACAGCCCCGCAAACTGCGGCGCGATCTGGCTCCACGTCTGCTGTAACGCCGGGATACCCCGCTGCTTCACGGCCGCCATCGAATCCTTGGGGATCATATAGAAAAGATAGACCTTATTCCCCGTCGCCGGAAACACCCCCAAAATGCTCCTGTGTCCGATGTAGTAGAACGATTCCGATACCGGCTCCTCCGATTCGAGAATCGCGATCAGATACCCGTCAGGATAGAGATACACGTCTGCGGGGATCTTCAGTGCCTCTCGCACTTTCGAAAATGCACCATCGGCACCGACGACGATCTTAGCACGGATCGTGGTTATGCCGTCCGGCCCTTGCGCGGTCAATCCCACGACCCGATCGCTCTCGTGCAACAGTCCTGTGAAGGAGGTCCCGTAACGGAGCGTCACGCTCTTCTGTTGCTGCACCGCCGCGACAATGGCGTGGTGGGCCACGTTCGGAAGCGTCACAATGGCGCGATTATAGGGTGCCGGCAGATCGCCATAGTCGATGCTACAGAGGCGCGTCCCCCCGGCCCGGCAAAAATGAAAGTACCGCACGGATCTCGTAGCATCGGCCGGCAACGATTGCAGCACGCCCAAGCGATCGAGCACGCGCTGCCCGTTCGGTTGGAGAATTTCTCCCCGCAAGCCCTTGGGTGGACCAGCAGCCTGATCCAACACCACGGTGCTGATCCCTTGTTTCGCCAGTGCCAGGGCTAAGACGGCTCCGCCACCCCCTGCCC
>Ga0163153_10000365_pt1 | contig 79812 bp, 55 predicted proteins | sample OliLakLV19MP6IB1_FD_148629 | JGI IMG/M metagenome (GOLD analysis project Ga0163153, IMG submission 148629) | Freshwater microbial mat bacterial communities from Lake Vanda, McMurdo Dry Valleys, Antarctica - Oligotrophic Lake LV.19.MP6.IB-1 | ecosystem: Environmental > Aquatic > Freshwater >... | reverse complement strand
CAGTAGATGTAGATAAATCAGGCGGGCTGACCCGCAACGGCTTTGGCATGTCGATCTCCAATCAAAGCCGCCCTAAAATGAGGGATAACTTACAGCGTCACTGTCTCATCGATTGTAGGCGCGTAGGCGTGCTTGCACCATTCCGCCCGCAACTTGCTCGCGAATGTTGCCCCACGCATCAAACACCGTGCGTGTCACGGTGGCACCCGTGCTGTCAGTCATCGCAATTGGCGTACCGAGGCCATCGAGCTGATAGTGGCGCAGCACATACTCGCCATCAGGAGCGTACGCTACATGACGGTCTAGATTTGCTCCGTGTCGATAGGTGTCGGTTACGCGCAATCCGCCAGCGCCAACGGCAGGCACCGCTTCATGCAATAGCGTTTGGCCGGTATAGATGCAGAGGGTGACTTGGGGTGCGCCGCCAGTTGCTGGCGTTTCAATGCGCTCTATCCTTCGGCCCTCAGGGTCATAGGTGTACTCGATGGTCGGTAGGCCTGCCACGTTTGGAGTTTCCGGCTGCACCTTGATCATCAAGTCCCGCGCATCGAAAATGAATTGGGTGGTCTGCGAGGGTTGCCCCTGCTTGACGACCGTGCGCGAGGTGCGGTTGCCATTGCCGCTGTAACCGTACTGCACCGAAAGCCCGCTCACGCTGTCGTTCATCAGGAGCAACTGATCGCGCGGGCTGTAGGTGTATAGCTTGTCTGAGGTGACGGTGTTGTCGGATAGGCGTGTCACCAATTCCGACCTTCGGTTGCCAACGCCATCGAGCACCCAAACAATACTCTCGTCCGGCATCGTCGCGCTCGGGGGCTGGTGCCGCACCACGGTTGTAGTCAGACGATCATCGTCGTCAAAGGTGTAGTCGGTCGTGGTGATACTCCCGGCCTGGCCGCTAATCGCCGCCACAGTAACGACTTCCTTCGTGCGGTTGCCATTGAGGTCGTAGTTGTACACAAAACTCGACGTCGTCGCACCGTTGCGGCTATGCGTGATACTCGTGACTCTTTTGGCGCGGTCGTATTGATATACGGAGTAGACGCCATTTGCACGCGAAATGGTGCTCAGCGTGCCATCCTTTAGCCATGTGTAGCTTGTCGTGCCCTCGATGTTGGTAATGCTCGTCAGGCGATCGAATGCATCGAACGTCTGCTGTGACGTGATGCCCGCAGCATCGGTGATGGTGGTCCGATTTCCGTTGCCATCCAATGTGTAGCGCTGAGAGTGACTGTACCCACCCTGTGCGCTGACCGAACTCGCAGTGGCGAAAACGGCAAGCGCGCATGCGGCGACCGCGACGACTCGGCGATTGACGTCGAGGCAAACGGAAGGCGAGCGTCCCAAGCGAGGTGTGGCTATGGTCGGGTTGGTCATCGGCGCCCCCTGTCGGAAGCCGCATTATGCAACCGACGGCGAGCGGGGGCTATACGAAAAGGGATAGGGGCAGGCTAGGAAATTTCTAAGATTGGAGACAGACCACGGACGACGGTCGCCAAGCCGGCAAGCGACTGACTGCGACCGAAGCGCGAAGACAGGAAATCGGCGATTGAAGTGATGTTGCGTGCCTTGGCGACACGCAGCAGCCGTCGCAACATGCCGTGTCCAAACACAAACAGCAGGATCGGCCCTGGATAGATCGGCAGAAATGCCCAGCCCGCCACAGCGGCATTGCCGACCGCGCCGTAGAAGGTCCACGAGGTGCAAAAGACACCCAGTGCCAGACTGTAGACCAGCACGCGCAGGCGCGGCGAAAGCGGCCGCGCGCGCCGAACGCCGAACCAGGCAATCGCAAACAGGATGCCGAGATAAGCCAGCCCCACCAGCAGCAGCATCGGACCAGAGAATATGCGCGTCAGGCTTCCTCTCGTTGTGCAATCTGCGAAGGGCGAAGCCTACCTCACCTCCAAGTCCTGTCTACGCCGAAGCCGCCATCGGCAGCCGATCCAGGCGCCGATAGCCGATCGCTTCGGTCAGATGTTCGCGCCGCACCACTTCGCTGCCAGCGAGATCGGCAATGCTGCGCGAAACGCGCAGGATGCGTTGGTGTGCTCGTGCAGACAAACCCAGGCGCTCGGCAGCGGTGTCGAGCAACATGCGATCGGCCTGGGTGAGCGCCGCATCGCGATTCAATTCCAACGTGCCGAGCTGCGCGTTGGGCATGCCAGCGCGCTGCATTTGCATCTGACGCGCCAGCAGCACCCGTGCCCGCACGGTGTCGGAGTCCTCACCCGGCTCGCGCCATTGCGCGGGCGGAACGCGCGGCACTTCGACGTGCATGTCGATGCGGTCCAGCATCGGTCCGGAAATTCGTCCGCGGTAACGCGCCACCGTATCCGCCGAGCAGCGACAACGGCCGGATGGATCGCCTGCATATCCGCAGGGACAGGGATTCATCGCCGCGACCAGCTGAAAACGTGCTGGAAACTCCGCTTGTCGCGCTGCGCGTGAAATGAGAATCCGCCCCGACTCCATCGGTTCGCGCAACACTTCGAGCACGCGACGATCGAATTCGGGCAGCTCATCCAGAAACAGCACGCCGTTGTGCGCCAACGAAACCTCACCGGGGCGCGGGATCGAGCCGCCGCCGACCAGCGCCGCGCCACTGGCCGAATGATGCGGGTTGCGAAAGCTGCGCGCCGCCAGAAAGGGACGCACGTCCAGGCCGCAGATCGATGCAACGGCAGCACTCTCCAAAGCCTCAGCGTCGGTCATCGGCGGCAAAATGCCCGGAAGCCGCGAGGCCAGCATGGTCTTGCCGGTGCCGGGCGGGCCAATAAACAGCAAGTTGTGTCCACCCGCCGCAGCCACTTCAAGCGCACGTCGCGCCATCGCCTGACCGCAGACATCACGCAGATTCGGGGTGCGGTTTTGCAGCACTACGGGTTCAAGTTGGGCGCGCGGCAGCGCACAGTCGCCGCGTAGATAGGCGCAGACCTGAAGCAGCGAACGCGCGGTGTAGACCTCGGCCTCACCGACCAAGGCAGCTTCAGCACCGTTGTCGTGCGGCAGGATCACTCGTCGGCCCGCCTTGTGCGCCTGCATCACTGCCGGTAACACGCCGGTGATCGGGCGCAACTCACCGGACAGCGCCAGTTCACCGAAGCACTCATAATCGACGAGTGCGGCATCGGGGATTTGACCGGACGCTGCAAGAATGCCCAGAGCAATTGGCAAATCAAAACGACTGCCATCTTTGGGCAGATCCGCAGGCGCCAGTCCGACGGTGATGCGTCGTTGCGGAAACTCGAACATCGCATTGATCATCGCCGCGCGCACGCGGTCGCGGCTCTCGCGTACCGCGGCCTCGGGCAGGCCTACGATGCTGGTCACCGGCAAGCCACCGGAAAGGTGTACTTCCACCGTCACCAGCGGTGCGACAACACCAAGCTGGGCACGCGAGAGGACGATGGCAAGACTCATGACGCTTCCTGATATTCGGGCGCGCGCGCACAGGCACGACCGCCGGCCGATTGCTTGCACACCGTGCTGAGTGAGGGAGTTTTTGGATTAGAGCAGTCGAGTGTCCAGCTGTTCGTGTGTCCAGCTGTTCGAGCGGCGAGCAATTCGAGCGCAGCGCAGATTGCGGCACGAAGATTCGACCAACGATCGTCTGGAAGCATTAAAGATGCCCGTTTGCCGGCAGTCCGGTCCGACAAACGGGCGGCCATCCCTGACTTCACAAACCGCTGTTCCTCAGCGGCGTTGCGCGCCCAGGCGAGGGGGCAGCGCGGTATGCAGGCGGTCGTCGGGGAAACGACCCTCGATCCGGGGGAATCGAATGCTGCCAGCATCAGCTCCGAGGCTTGGTCGGCACCATGTCAAACTCGATATGCGCAAGCTGCTTTTCCAGCGCATCAAGCTTCTCTCGCGTGCGCAGCAACACCAGCCGCTGCACGTCGAACTCTTCGCGCGTCACCAGATTCAGCCGTTCCAGGCTGGATTGCAGGGTGGCGCGGAAGGTCCGCACGAGATCGTCCCGCGCACTGTCCATACCCGGTGGCACCAGCGTTGCCAGCCGGGTGGCCAATTCGTCGATAGCGCGGACACTGATCATGGTTTCTTCCTCCTCAATGAGCTGACACCTTACGCCCCGACGGTTTACAGTCGCATCGGGAAATATCTGAAAAACACCTAGGAAATTTCCTAGATTTGGCCAGCGACGCCTATTGTCGCGGGCGCTTGGCGCAGGTCAAAGGACTATTTTCGGGCTGCATGATCGAACTCGGGTGCGCTGGTCTGGAGTTGGGGCACTCACGGCGTCCAACGATAGATCTGCACCTCACCGCGATTGCGGATGCCACCAGCAAGCGTGGAACCGCCCAGCGCGTAGAAGGCATTGCCGTTGGTGACGCCGCCCAGGCCGTGCATCGCGATCGGCAACGCCGGCAAGTTCGACCACGCGTTTTCGCCAGCCGCGATCGCTTCTGTTTCGTTGCGCGCGAAATTGCCGTTGATGATCATTTCGCCGCCGCTGACAATGATCTGCGTGGTCGTGGTTGCTGCGGCAAAACCCGCGCGCGGAAATTGCAACGCGGGTCCTTCGCGCCAGGTTTCACTGGCGGGATCGAACACCGACGCGCGGCCGGTTTCACCGGTCACCACACTGCGCCCGCCGAGCATCCATAACTCGCCCATGAACGCGACCAGTTGCGAGTGATCACGCGCACCGCCGGTGAGGTGAGAGTTGATGACGCGTGCGCGTCGCAGGCGCGGATCGAACTGCGTGACATCGCCCGAGTCATTGCCCCAGTAAGCGTATCCGTTGAGCGTTGCGGCGCCACTGGCCGCGTTGAATGGCAGCCCTGGCACCGCTTCCCAGCGGTTCTCTGTCTCAATATAGCGCCAACCGGCATTGCTTTGATCGCCACCCAGGCCGTTGGCAAATCCGCCGGTCACGAAAAGGTCCGCGCCGAGGACGACCGCAAGCGCGTGATCACGACCGCCCGGGATGTCGGTCAGCACGGCCCAGGAATTGCCGACAGGATCGTAGCGCTTGAAGCCGCGCGCAGCGCCAAAGCCGCCAGCAACGTAGAAACGGCCGTTCCAGTTTGCCGCGGCAAGTTCCGATTGCGGGTCCGGCATCGCAGCGCCCGAGGTCCAACTGCCAGACGTTGGCGCGCTCGGCGTGCCGTCGATACACACCGAACCGGCAAGCCGGGTCAAACGCTGCGGACGCAGGCTGCCGCTGCCAAAAGCCGGCAGAGTAGATGCGTAGTTCAACGTGCTGATACTGCAGTCATCGAACGCCAGGGTGTAACTGCCCCAGGATTGTTGTTGAATTTCGAGTGGATCAAAATCGGCTCCGAAATGCGTGCCAAGCGGTCGCACGCTGGTAGCGATATCGATGCGCTCACCGCTGTGTTTGGCGACTCCAACGGTCCAGGCCTGTTCTCCGTTTTCGTCGTAGGTAAACCAGTAGCTGACGGCTCGACCATCTGGCAGCTCTTCCACGAACCAGCCTTCGCCGCTGTGCGTCGGGTCGTACCAGGCTGCACTGCGTTGCCGCAGGCCAGCCAGGGATCGCGCGCCGCTGCTGGTGAGGCGTTGCTTTGAACCACAGCCGAGCTCGTCAATGCTGGTCAGTCTCTGCATGGCGCGCGTCGCCGACCCCCATTGCGTCGGGCCGGCGTAGCTGACTTCGCCCGTATTGCAGTCGCTGAACGTCAGCTCCAGCGTGCCCCAGGGTTGCAGCACCCGTGCGGCCGGATCAAACCCCGCGCCAAATCGTGGACCGCGGGTAGTGAACACCTGATCGAAGCGCACCCGGTTGCCGTCGATCATGCCGCCCTGCGCAAAGATCCAGGCTTGCTGCGCGGCGCTGCCTTCCGGCGGGAAAGTGAACCAGATCGCGACCACTGATCCATTGTCGAGCACCTGCACGATGAAGCCCTCACCACTGCGTGAAGGCGTGTACCACGAACCGGAAAACGCTGGGCCGATCCACAGTGGCGTGATGGCTTTTGCGCGCGCTTCGGGCGCTGCGTGGTGATGATGCGCTTGGGGTTCATTGACGGTGCACGCCAGCGCAACCGCGGTGCCAAAAAGTAGCGCTGACAGCACGGGGGCCCTGCATTGCCTGTGGTTGATCATTGTGTTCATCCCAGTGCCGATGACTTTGCCGATGCCACGCCGCCGCAGGTTTCGACCCGGCGTTTGCCTTCACCGTCGTCGCGGATTGCCATTGCAATTCGCTGCGAACCAGTCCATGTTCGGCAGTATTCGCCGAATGCGCAAGTTGGGGTTTGCCCTGGCCAAAAGCCTGTCGACTACGATCGATGGATGCGCGTCGCGGGCGGATTCGCCCGTTCTGCGCATGCGCGCACCGCTGTGTGCGCAATGAAACACAGCTCGTGAAATTCAAAACGCAGTGAAATAGCCCACTCGACAGGGTCGAACCGCAGGCCGGTTCTCGGATTGGACTGAACGCGTGCAGATAGCATCCGCCTCTGCGGGTGGCAGCGTCCGAGTGACGTCGATCTGTTTGCGCATGGGTCTGAGAACTGATGTCACACCAACCATTGCTTCACGTCCGCGGTGAGCAGGCGCGGCACCAACGAGTCCGGAGTCAACCATGAAAAAAACCTGCAACAGCAAATCCACCGCCGATCGTGTTGGCGGCTTCAGTCGGCGTGATTTTCTTGTCGCAGTGCCGGGTGCGTGTCTTGCCTCAGCCTGGGTGTCTGCCGGAGAATCGACCGGAAGTCTGGCAACACCAGACTTCGCCGTAACCTGGCCGCAAGCGCCGCTCGACGCAACGGGCACAACGCTGCCGACGCTCACTTTCAGTTCGACGCAGGCGCGAACCCTCGCGCCGTTTTGTGTCGGGCAGGCGTTTGCGCGAGGAACCGTCCCAACAGGCAGCACAATCGTTGCGGATATCACCAATTTCCAAGCAGTGGTGCAAAACCGCTGGCCTGATGGCAGCGTCAAATTTGCCCTGCTTGCCGGCCGCGTCACGCTGGCCGCAAACACGGAGCGCGTGGTCACGCTGGGAAGCGGTGTCGCTGCCACAGGAACCGCACTGACCGAAGCCGACCTGTTGGCCAGCGGCGTCAGCGCTTCGATCGGCTTTGCCGGCTTTGGCACGGTGAACCTGGTACCGCTCATCGGTGTCGCGAGCCAACTGGTTGCGGGGCGCTGGACTGCGGGACGCGCGATGACACTCTTCAGTGCCGCCGAATGCGCGTCGTGGCTCTACTACGCGCCGATTGGCAGCGACGCGCATCTAAGTGCATGGTTCGAGGTTCGACTGTGGCAAGGCGGTGCGGTCGAGATCCTGCCGTGGATCGAAAACGGCTATCTGAAGGTTTCCGCTCCGGGTCAGCGCGCTGGTACGGCAAGCTTCAGCATGGGCGGCGTGACGCGCTTTCAATCCCTGCTCACGTTGCCACACCATTGCCGCGCCGTGCTCGCCAGCGGTTCTATCCTGGTGCATTGGCTCGACCAGTCCGCTGCGATAGGCGTTCGCCATCACACTGCCTACCTGCAGTCGACGCGGCTGGTGCCGGCGTACCACGCGACGACTGCAACGACCAGCCCGCTGTTCGGTCGACTCACCACAACCTACACTCCGTTGGCGCAGGCCGATCACTCACCGGCCATGGGCAGCGCGGGCTACCATCCTTCCATCGGTATTCTTCCGGAATGGGACGTGGCCTACCTGAGCAGCGCGGCCGATCCGCGCGCAGCTGCCGCAGTGCAAATCAATGCCTATTGCGCCGGTCGCTATGGCACCCACTATCGCGACGAAATCAGTAACCGGCCGCTGGCCTTCTCACAGCATCTGCATCTGGTGCTGGAAGGAGACAACAGTGGCGTGAGCAGCGTCGGCTCCAGCAGCACCAACAGCTACACGCCGTTGGCATCCGGACTGAGCCCGGCAACTTGGGCAACCTCTCATCACCATTCGGTTGGGCACTTGGCGTACTTGCTGACAGGGCGACACTATTTCGTTGAAGAGCAGCAGTTCGCAGCAACATTGAATTTCCTCAAGCAGACCGATGTCCTGCGCGGACCCGGTGGCGTGTTGCGCACCGACACCGGCGCCAACACGACGCGCGGCGCGGCCTGGGCATTGAGGACGCTGGCGCAGGCCTGCTGCATCACTCCAGACGCGGATCCGCTGCGCACCGAACTGTTGGCGAGCATCGAGGCCAATGTGCGCGCCTACCATGCTGCGAACATCACCCAGCCCGCCAATCCTCAGGGGTTTTGTGCACCTTACAGTGACTACACCGCGGGCGATGGCATCTACATGCATGCGGCGTGGATGGAGGATTTTCTCACCGCCGCCTGGGGCATGATCGCCGACTTCGAGTTTGCGCTGCCCGTCGATGCACGCGCTCAGCTGGACGCATTTGTTGCGTGGAAATCTCGCAGCATCATCGGCCGCCTCGGCGCGCAGGGCAGTGGTGATCAATACAACTATCGCGACGCGGCGCAATACAACGTCGCCGTCGCACCCGCGGATTTGGTCGATTGGAGCGGTGGCAGTGGTCCCTGGTACGCGAATTGGGGCGCGATCTATCAGGCGACCACCGCAATGGCGAATGTGCCGGCAGCGGAAACCACGCTGCGCGGCGCCTACTATCCGGAAGCGACGAGCTACTGGGGCAATCTGCAACCAGCCATTGCCTATGCCGTAAACCGTGGTGTTCCCGGCGCGCTGCTGGCCTATCAGCGCATGACCGGCGCGTCGAACTGGAACGAGATCTTGACGCTCTGGAATGACGACCCGGTGTGGAGCGTAAAGCCGCATGTAGACACGCTGGCAATGTTCAACAATGGATTTGAGTAGGCCGGCTCAAGCGCAGCAACATCACCGGAGTGATGCTATTTCACCGTCTTGATGCGCCGAGAAACAATAATTCTCACGCGCCCGGAGGCGCTTCATCAGACACGTGGAAATGGCGGCGGAACGGCACGTCGCCGCGCGCCGGCGCGTCCAGCTCGCGTGCATAACGATGGCCGGAATAAACCGCATGGGCAATCAGGCCGGGGGCTTCGGCATCACCGATCGCGCGCACGCTGTGGATGCCGGCATCGGCCCATTCGGCTTCACGCGATTGCAGCTCGAGCAAAAGCGATTCGTTTGGCAGGCGCGCGGTGATGGTGATCAGGGCAGCGCATTCGAGCGCGCGCGTCTTGCCGGACCAGACGTGTTCCAGCGCAACGCGGCCGTGGTCGAATCCGACGATATTGTGGGCAACGATCTGTTCCACGTTGAGCTCATGCAAACGCCACTGGATATGGCGATAGTCAAGCGTGTTGGCGCTCCACGATGCCACCGTGTCGTCCGGCGTCACGTAAAACACTTCGCGACCCTCAACTCGCAGTTTTTCTGCGATGACGCTGCCGAGGTAAAAGTAATCGTCATCGAACAAAACCACCGGGCCGGCAGGCGCGCGCGTTGCGAACTCGCCTGAGATCACATCGTCAGGCGTGAATACTTGCGTCGATTCGAAGCCCGTGATCGCTGCCGCATTGCTGCGGCCATAGCCATCTCGGCGCCAGTGACAGCCAGTAGCCAGCACCACGTGGGTAGCGCCGAAGTCGATGAGATCCTGCGCTGCCAAGAGGTTGTCGCGGTAAATACTGACGTTGGTCAACTTGTTGATCTGCCCGATGCGCCAGTCGCGCACACGACCCCACTCCGCTAATCCCGGCAGCCGTGCTTCACGCGTAACGCGTCCACCCAATTCCTTGAGCGCCTCGGCCAGATGCACCTCGTAACCGCGCTGACCCAGCGCCCGCGCCGCCTCCAGCCCGGCCGGGCCGGCACCGACGATCAGGATGCGACTGTCGGAACCTTTTGCCGGAATATGTTCGGGATGCCAACCCTTGCGCCACTCCTCACCCATGGTCGGATTTTGCGTGCAGCGGATCGGGGTGATAGTCATGTCTCCGGTCACGCAGATGTTGCAGCCGATGCATTCACGGATATCGTCGACGCGCCCCTCTTCAATCTTTTTTGGCAGGAACGGATCGGCGATCGACGGCCGCGCTGCGCCGATGATGTCCAGAATGCCGCGGCGCAGTTGCGAGACCATGGTGTCGGGCGAAGTGAAGCGACCGACACCGACGACCGGCCGCGTCGTCACTTTCTTGACGAAGTCGATAAACGGCTCCTGTGCCCCCTCGCGCGCAAACCGCGACGGCACCGAGTCGTTGTACCAGGCGGCGACATTGACATCCCACAGGTCCGGCAGATCGGCCAACATGTGCACGATTTCCTTGGCCTCGGCGAGCGTCACACCGCCATCCCCGAGCAGTTCTTCGGTGGCGAACCTAACCGCCACTGCGCAGGTGTCACCGACCGCGTCTTTGGTGTCTTCGATCACTTCGCGGAACAGGCGCACTCGGTTTTCCAGAGAGCCGCCGTATTCGTCGCTGCGCTGGTTGCGGCGCTTCTGCAGAAAGTGCATTGCCAGACTCAGATCATGCGCCGCATAGACGTAGATGATGTCGAAGCCGGCGCGGCGCGCGCGCAGTGCTGCCTGGCGGTGCCAGCGGCGATACTCGGCGATATCGCGCTTGTTCATGGCGCGCGCCTGAGTGGGATAGCCGTACTTGCTCGGTTGATGCGATGGCGCGATCAATACTTCCCGCGAGTACAGGTTTGATGCGGTCGGGCCGTTGTGTGTCAACTCGACCGCCGCCAACGCCCCATGCGCGTGCACCTTGTCGCACATCAGTGCCAGCGCCGGAATGTCATGGTCATCCCACAGGCGCGCCTCGACGTAGGGCGACACATCGCCACTGGGATGGATCTCGCATTCCTCGGTTGATACCACCGCCCAGCCGCCCTCGGCCTTGGTCTCGCGCATTGCCGCATGTGCCTGCGGCATCGCATGGCCCATGCCATTGCAGTGCGGCACCTGGAAAAAACGATTCTTGGCGGTCACCGGGCCGATGCGAATCGGCTCAAACAAAATGTCATAACGTGGGTCGCGGGACATGCACGGCTCCTGATGCGCTCGTGTGGTGTTGCACACTATGCGGCGCAAATAAAATGGATGGGTTCGGCCCCGTGGCGAGGCGCGAATTGCCGCCAAGGCTGGTGGCCTTGGCAAAATTCGCAACGAAGCCACGGGGTCGAGGACGCGATTTTATGTGTCGCATAGGGTGCAACACCACACTAGCCACCTCGATCAAGGCACGGTCGGCTGCGGCTGATTGTCCTACATCAGCGCAAGAAACTGGGATTGGCGGTTCAAACCGGATTCGACAATGTCGGGTGCAATCCGTATCACGTGGGCGAATGTGCAGGCGCAGCTCAAGGCGGTGGGAATGTCATTAGATAACCTGCTCAAGTTCACCTTCTTTCTCGCCGATCGAAAACTCATCGCGCAAAGTGTCGGGCTGCGCGTCGACCTGCTGGGCGATCGAACGCCCGCATTGACAATCATCATCGCCGGCAGCCACGATGCATCGTGGCTGCTGGAGATTGAAGCCATCGCGGCCGCGGAGCAACTGTGACCACAACCGAGACTCAACCGGGAACGCGCAGCCTCGGGGACGAGCGCCACGAATTCTCGCAGCGACGTTTTCAGGCGATGGTACTGGCCCGCACCAGCACGTGTCCGACCCCATCGCGGAACCCATCGCCATAGGATGCTCGTGTGACGCCTGATCACTTGACGCTCATCACGCTGTGCATCTTCGTCATTGCGTTTCTCTACTCGACGGTCGGCCATGCCGGGGCTTCCGGGTATATCGCTGTGCTGTCGTTATTCAGCGTTGCACCTGAGGCGATCAAGCCGACGGCACTCACGCTCAATATCCTGGTCGCTTCGATCTGCACTGTGCAGTTCTGGCGTGCCGGCCATTTTTCCTGGCGCCTGTTCTGGCCGTTTGCTTTGCTATCGGCACCGCTCGCCTTTCTCGGCGGCTATTTCAACTTGCCGGCAGATATCTTCAAGATCCTGATCGGGGTTATTTTGCTTTTCTCTGCTGCGCGTTTCTTGTTGCGCCCTCCCACTGAGCAAGACCCGACCAAGCCGCCGCGACTCGTTGCAATTTTGTCGGGTGCCGGCATCGGGCTCTTGTCTGGCCTCACCGGTACCGGCGGCGGCATTTTTCTGACTCCGTTACTGCTTTTCAAACACTGGGCCAGCACCAAACAGGCAGCGGCGGTGTCCGCACTGTTCATCCTGCTCAACTCCAGCGCGGGCTTGCTCGGCAATCTGAGTAGCACCAAGCAGTTTCCGACCTTCGCTTTGGCGTTGGTTGTGGCCGCCGGCATTGGCGGCAGCATCGGCTCTTACTTCGGCAGTCAGCGCTTTGACCCGATGATAATCAAACGTTTCCTGGCGATAGTGCTGCTTGTCGCGGGCACCAAGCTGGTGTTGACGCTGTGACCGGCATAGGCGACAGCGAGGCCACATAAGATCGATCGATGCGGGCGCCGCGGCCACAGCCATTACGCGGGCCCACATCGAAATTATTGCTTACTGCCCGACCTTGAAGCGCCCGATCTCGATGGTTTCGCTGCCACCTTCGAGCCGACGCGTGACGGCTGCGCGCTTGCCATCGAGGCTACCAAAGCGCGTCTGGAATTCGAGCTGGATCGTGACCGGTCCAGTGAGGCTCTGGCGGCGATCGCCAAAGTAATTGGCGTGCACAATATAGGTGCCCGGCAGCGGTCGGCGTATGCTGAAAACTTCCGGTCCGTAACCGCCGGTGAAGTCGCGACTCACATGGCCGCCGGTACGCGTGTGCGGCGTGCTGTAGTAGGCCTTGTCGCCGCTCGGGTCGGTCACCCAAAGGTCGATGTCTGTGTTGTCCGCATCCCAGTTCAACACCACACGCAAGCCCACGGCAACGGGATCGAGAAAACGCTGGTCAATACCGAGCTTGGCCAGATCGATTGCTGCAGCGCTGGCGGTGCCGGCCAGCGCGTTGTTGAGTTCATGCAAAGCGATCAGTTCTATATCCGGGAAGCGGCCATTCCATTCGCTGCTGGCGACTTTCCAAAACAACGCGACAGCGCGCTGGGCATCAGGTTGGGGCGCGCGTGAAAGCGCCAACGCCAGGTCGCGATAGCTCTGTGGCTCTTCACCGCGCTGCTCAAGCGCCAGCTCGAACTGCGGCACGGCGAGCGCATACAAGTCCCATTGCGCCAGACGATAAGCGAGCACGCGGGTGAGCGCGGTGTTCTCGGTATCCAGTTCGGCAAGGTTGGATAACACGCGCAATGCGAGTCGTGCCGACTTGGCTTCGTCACGCAGATAATCGGCCACATCGAGATAAAACGCGGGCGCCTTGCCGTTTATTTCGCGCTCTTTGAGATACGCGATATACGGATCGTCGGCGGCGCGAATCGCAGCGAGATAAGGTGTATCGGGATTCCAGCCAGCGAGCTCGATGCTTACCGTGAGGTTGGATGCTTGCGGCTTTCCGGCGGCCTTTTCCTTGTCCTCGGCCAGGGCTCGCCGACTTGGCATTGCCGATGCGCCGTTTGCGGTCACTAAGGAGTCCAGGTCCGCTGGCTGGGAACCGCTTTCATCGGACGCCGCTGCTGATGCGGATTGCGCCATCATCGGCTCTGCAGCGGATTCCGCAATGGGCCGCGCCAGATCACGATCATCGCTGCCGAGCGCGTCCGCGGCGTTTGTGCTGCCATTGATCTGACGAATCTCCAACTTGTCGAATACCTGAGCCGCCGGCATCTTTTCGCGACGAGCGCGCAATCCTTCAACTGCAAATACCAGCCGCGCCGCTTCACGCTCCCAGCTGGCGCGAGCTTGGGGTTCGGCGCCGTCATGCAGCCAGCGGCTGGCAAGTTCGGTCGCGCTGGTCTTCAGCGCCTGCGCTTCGGCGCGGCCCGCGGCCCAACTTTTGTCGCTGGCATTGCCCCAGGCCGACAACTCTGTAGTGGCCATCAATCCAATCACACTCTCGACTCCGGGATAGTTCGCCGCATGGTAATTACGAAATTCCTGCCAGCGCTGCGCGAGTGCAGTCAGGCGTACTTGAAGACCAGGATCGGAGATTGCCTTGGGTTGATGCGCGAGCTGGCGGCGATATTCGGCACGCAGTTCCGCTTCCTTGGGTTCGACGCGATAGCGTACGTAATCCTCAATGCGATCAAGCACCAGCAGCGAGGTATCCCGGGTGACGACGCTATAGCGCTTGGCCAGCGCGCTGACTGCGGCGGCATCGGGTTTCGCCGATGCGTTGAGCTGGTCGATCAAGGCCTGTGCCCATAGTCGATGCACGCTGTCGGCCACTGCGCCAGTGGCGGTCGCGGCTCGACCGATCTCAAGCGTGCGCACCACTTCCCGACCCTGGCCGTGTCCGAAACGAAGCAACAGCTGCGCCCGGCCGCGGCAACGTGCGGACAGCGTCAGGCTCGCGCCCACGCGTGCCGGTGCCGCCGGTGAAAGCTCGCGACACTCGCCCGCGGTGACCTCGCTGCTGAGCAGACGCCATGCCTGCTGCTGAAGAATCTGCACGGCCTGCGCCGGCGTTTGTGAAGTCAGATCAATCACTCGTCCGCCACCCGTGTAGGCGAGCCGCGCCAGGCGCGCGTGGTCGGCTCGTTGCGTGGCGTGCATCACAAAAACAGGCGGAGTGCGGCCGTTGTCGGCAATCAGTCTGGCGTCGGCGCTGCCGAAGTTGCTGAGTCCATCGCCGATGATCAACACTTGGTCGATCGCACCCAGTGAGCGTAAATCGATGGCGCCATAGCTGCTGCCGCCATCGAGCGCAAGCGCGGCAATGGCAGCGAGGACGGCAGCGGCATCACCCTTGCGCACAGTCAGGTTTTGCACCGAATCGGCATCATTGCGAAATGCCACGAGCGCGATATCGGTTGCATTGAGCGTGTGCAGGTAGGCACTCAACGCGGCGGCCTCGCGCACCCGGTCTCGATCTCGCGCGCTCGCCGAAGCGTCGACGAAGAGCGCAATGCGCCGCGGTTGGGAAGTGGGCGCAGCAGCCGTGGGCAAGCCGCTGTCGATCTTGGCGATGACACTGCGCCAGGCCGGGTCGAGCGGATCCGCCGCCTCGACTTGACTGCTGTCGCTGCTGCCACTCTTGGGAATACGGAAGGCCAGCTCTTTCTGCGGACGCACGTTTTCACGCGTGAGCTCGGCAACCCATGCCGATTCGGCGCGTTCGAACTTGAGCGCGGGGTCGCCAGCGACGGCATCAACCAGCGGGGCAGTCGCGCCCAGCTGCGACTCGGCGCGAACGTGCAGCAGTGCGACCGGGTCGGTAAAACTCAACGGCAGGCTGTATCGCCATGCCGAGCCGAGATCGGCGAGAGTCGATTCGATATGAAGGCGCACACGCTTGTTGCCCTGCGCGGGAATCGGGTACAGCCGGGTTCTGAAGACATTACCCGCGGCAAGCTCAGCCAGGCCAGGATCAATCTGCTGTCGCGTCGTTTCCTCGAAAGCAACGCGCGCTGTCTGCTTGTCGACGACAACTCCTTCGCGCATCGCGCCATTCACCTCCAGCGCATAGCCCGCGATGGTTTGGCCGGCCGCCAGCGGAAACACGAACTCGCCTTCGAGTACACGTGCATTCGGATTGTTGAAGGTGAGATCCAGTGTCGTGTGTGCGACGAAGCCGCGCATGCGCACCTGGATATCGAGTGCCGACAACCGAATCGGCTGCGCACCCTGGTCAGGCGCGATCCAGATGGTTGGCGGCTGGGGCACGGCAGTGATGCCCTGCGCGCCAGCCCATGGCGACGCGACGCACAGCAACAGCAAGTTCAAACACTTGGCGCAAGGGTTCACGACAGGACTCCTGGTCGAATGGGCGCTGCAACATCTGCGTTGCAGTCAATCAGAACGGGCCAAGGGTGCCAATGGGGTTAGCTGCAGTTCCGCGCGCCCAATCGGCTGACTTGACTTCGACCAAGAATCACTGCCTTGAGTGGGAAAAGTGGGGTAGAGTAGGCCTCCGAACACGGGGGAGTGCGTGCGCGGTTTGGATTTTTAAACACACAAATATCAGACGGGAGAGATGGGGATGATGATGAATAGAATGTTGCCGGCGCGCCTACGCAAGGCCGTTGCCATGACCTTGGGTGTTGGACTGGCCTTGGTAGGGCCGTCTTTCGTGTTGGCGCAAACCTTTCCAGGTGCGGGTCTAGGGGCCATTCCTGACAACGCGCCCGCCGCGGGCTTGAACACCACTTTTGCTGTTTCCGGTGCCGCCGGTGCGCTGACCAACCTGAGCGTGTCGATTACCTTTAGCCCCGTTCACACCTGGGTCGGCGATTTGACCGTCACCCTGCTCGCGCCGGGCGGCAGTCCGTCGGCTACGTTGTTTGTTCGTCCAGGATTTACTGGAACCGGTTTTGGACTTGCCTCGGACGTGGGCGGCCCCTACGTTTTCGTCGATCCCGCAGCTGTCGGCAGTACCAATTTCTGGACCGCCGGCGCGACCAATCCGGTTCCCGCTGGAACCTATTTCACCAGCGGGCCCAACAGCGGCACGGGCACGCCGTTCCTGGCTCCGTTCGCCGCTTTGACGCCAGCGCAGATCAATGGCACCTGGACGCTCAGCTTCACCGACAGCGGTGCGGCCGATACCGGCTCGGTTTCGGCCACGTCGATGACGATTGCTGCGGGACCACCACCGCAACCGTTCACCTCGACTCCGACTTCGGGCACTACGGTGACTCTGCCTACGCAACCCCTGGCCGGCGCGGCAACCACGACCACGATCAACTTCCAGAATCCGAACGCAGTGGCGGGAACCATTACCTGCACGGCACCCGCCGCAACCCAGTTCACCGTTGCGCCGATTCCGCTTCCGTTGCCTGCCACGGGCAACGCAAATGTGACTGTGACCTACAGCAGCGCAGTAGCGAACACATTCAACGGCACACTCAATTGCGCGGGTTCCGGCGGTGAAGCGTTTACCTTCCCGTTGAGCGGAACCACCGGATCGCCGATAACCTCCACGCCGACATCAGGAACCGCCATCGCAATGGCGGCGTTCACCCTGGGCGGTGCTGCGACCACGTCAACGATCAATTTCCAGAATCCAAACGCAGCGGCTGGCACCGTGACCTGCACGGCACCCGCAGCGCCCGAGTTCACGGTGGCACCGATCCCGTTGTCGGTTCCTGGAATGGGAAATGCCAGCGTGACAGTGTCGTTCAGCAGCGCTGCAGCCGGACCCTTCAACGGAACGCTCAACTGCACCGGTTCCGGTGCGGAAACCTTTACCTTCCCGTTGAGCGGAACTGCGTCTGCAGTGCCGGTGACATCCACGCCGGTGTCAGGTAGCACGATCACCGTGCCTACGTTTACACTGGGTGGTGCCGCGACAACAACAGTGATCAACTTCCAGAACCCTGGCGCGGCCGCAGCGACGGTAACCTGCACTGCCCCGGCAGCGCCTGAATTCACCGTCGCACCGAACCCGCTCACGGTCCCGGCAACTGGCAACGCGAACCTGACGGTATCGTTCAGCAGCACTGTCGCGGGTACGTTCACCAGCACGCTCAATTGCACCGGTTCGGGTGGCGAAGTCTTCAGCTTCCCGCTGAGCGGAACCGCAGGCGCATTTGTCACCGCTGTTCCCACCATGGGTAGCGAGGCACGCTGGTTGCTGGCACTCGGTCTGTTCGGAATTGGACTGCTGCTGGTGCGTCAGCGCAACGCCTGATCAAGCACTGTTGCTACCGCTGAAATGATGGGCGAGGGGCATCCGTAAGGGTGCCCTTCGCATTTGTGAGGCAGTGCTGTCGTCGAGTCGATTCGGCGCGCAAGGCGAGGACGGCCAAGTCATGGATATTCATTGCGACGTAGCAATCATCGGCGGCGGGCCAGGTGGCAGCACCTGTGCCGGCATGCTGGCCAAATACGCAGCTGAATTGAACGTGCACGTATTTGAGCGCGAGCTTTTCCCGCGCGACCACATTGGCGAGAGTCAGTTGCCACCCATCGGCCTGATCCTGCGTGAACTGGGTTGCTGGGAAGCGGTGGAAGCTGCCAATTTCCCGATCAAGATTGGCGCAACTTTTCGCTGGGGGCATAGTAAGCATCTGTGGGATTTCGAGTTCATGCCACTCGCCGAATACCGTGAAGAACCCCGTCCCCGGGAGTTTTCTGCGCAGGCCCGGCGGCTGGCATTTCAGGTCGACCGCGCACGCTATGACCAGATACTGCTTGATCATGCGCAGAATCTGGGCTGCACGGTGCATGCCGGAGTCGCGGTAAAAGATGTCGCACACGACGGCGACCGCGTACAGCACCTGATGTTGGACGATGGCCGCCGGGTGAACGCGCGTCATTTCGTCGATGCCTCCGGCAACACTGCCATCTTGAGGCGTGCGCTCGGGGTCCAGGTCAACGCGCCATCGCGCCTGCAAAATATCGCGTTCTGGGACTACTGGGAAAACGCCGAGTGGGCTGAACGCTTTCCTGGCGACGCCACGCGGGTGTTGGTGCTCTCGATTGGCAGCGGCTGGATCTGGTTCATTCCACTCGGGCCAACGCGTACTTCGATCGGCTATGTGTGCCCACGCGGTTTCTATTCTGAATCTGGAAAGCGGCCGGAAGATCTGTATCTATGGGCGCTGGAACAGGAGCCGCTGATCGCCGAACTGACCGCGCGCGCGACCCGCACCGGGAAAGTGAGCGCAACCAAGGACTGGTCTTACGTCGCCGATCGCGTCACCGGGGGCAACTGGTTTCTGGTCGGTGAGGCTGCCGGCTTCGCCGATCCCATTCTGGCGGCAGGCATGACATTGACCCAGACTTCCGGCCGCGAGGCCGCGTACACCATTCTCGCCTTGGAGCGCGGCGAACACGACTCCGCCTGGCTGCGCCATAGCTATGACGAGAATCAGCGCACGCGCATCACGCAACACATCCGCTTCGCCGACTTCTGGTATTCGGCGAATGGCAACTTTACCGACCTGCAGGACTACACCCGGGAAATCGCCGCCGATGCCGGTCTGGATCTGACTCCACAGAAGGCGTTTCAGTGGTTGGGCACCGGCGGTTTTACCCATGACGTCCTGGGCCAGGTCGGCATCGGCGGTCTGGATCTGGCCGGCACACGACAAGTGGCCGCGCGCCTGCTGGATGATGTGAGTGAGTGGCGCCTGTCGCGCGTCAATCGCTTCGCGTTGAACCTTGCAGACGCCAGGTTAATTGATATTCCGGCGTATGCCGAAGGCAAGATCCATGCGGTCAAGTGTTTTGTGCGCGGGTCCCGGCGCCTGCCCGTAGTAGGACTGTTCAAGCAGCTGGTTGATGCGTTGAAGGTCGAGACCAAACTGAGCAAGCTATTACCGCGCCTTGAAAAGTCGAGCCAGAATATGGCGAGCGAGATGCAGCCTGCGGCCGGCATGCGACTGTTGTTGCAGGCATTGGAGCTGATGCTGGTGGAAGGCTGGGTGCAAGGCCGTTTCGATCCGAAAGAGCCGAGACTCGATTTGTCCACGCCGCGCGAAGGCAGCGCCATCCATACCAATCGCCCACTGAACGAACGCACAAAAAGAAAACCTTCGAACGCATAGTTTCGTTGGCTACGCGTGATTCACAGCACCCCTTGACCCGGGCGGCGTTGACCCCAGGTTTTCTGCTCGCCCACTTGCTCCGCACTCGGCTTACATTTTGGCGTCGTTGGAAGAGCAGCAACTTGCAGCCTTCGCGGCCGCGCCAGCGTGTCGAACACCACTGCTTCGCGCTCTATCCTCCGATTTAGTTGGGCCAGCGTGATCTCTGCCCCAACGAGACCGCGTATGCCTTGTCTGACACGACCCACAATGGGTTGCGGACAAGGACCAACTTCATGTATTCGACAGCTTCGCCCGCACCGACCTGGGCCAAACCGAGTGATAAATCGGCAAGGACCGCGCCACGCGTGGTAATCGCGATGAGCATCGCGCTCGGGCTGTGCCTGAGCGGCACGATTCTGGCAAAAGAACTGCGCGTGCCGATGAGCGATGCCGAGGTACGCGCCATGGGCGAAGACCCCGACTCCGGTGCATTCTTCAAATTGATGCACGAACCGCTGCTGGACAACGGCGATCAGCTCAAGGCGAAGGGCGGTGCCGCAACTTTCTACACCAGCGTTGCCGGCAGCGAGTTTCGACCGCGGAGTAGCGCTGTGAAGTTTATTGTTCCTGTTCACGCGACGTTGATCTGCCAAATCGATAGCACCACCTCGCTAGCCGAGGCACAGATTCAGCTGCCCAATGCGGCGCAGCTGCAATTCGTCAGGATTTACGCCTCGGATGCGAACGAGAATGACCTGAACGTCGCCCTGGTCGAACGTTGTCAGCCCATCGCCGCAGCCGGAAATGTGACCACCACAGTGCTCGGATCGGTGCTTACCTCCGGCACGCCGGGTCGGCTGACACAGTCGGTGGGTATTCCGGGCTCAGCCACCGTCGACAACGTGCTTTGTGCCTACAGCCTGCGCGTGCAGTTGAACAGCGTCGCCAATGGCTGCGCACCGGACCTGTCGTTGGACAAAGTGCGCGTGCAGTGGATTCAGTGATCTGCATTGCAGACCGCCCTTACTCCCAACCCAGGAATCAATATGAAATCTTCTATCCAACCACAGCGCTCAAGGCGCGCGGTCAGCTCCGCGATGTGCACCGGCGCGTTGTGGCTCGCACTGGGTTGCGCGTCGCTGGCGCAGGCCGATCAAGTCACAGTCGATGCACGTGACTTCATCCCGATTTTCGGCAACACACCGTTCAGCGAATCCAGTGCCGGAAACCTGACCTGCTCGCAGGGTGGCGGCGTCAACTTGTTCCTTGCGCAATTGCCACTGCCTCCAGTCGATCTGGATATCAAACAGTTGGCAATCTGGGGCGGAGACTTGTCCAGTAGCGACGCCAACGTGACCCTGATCCGCTACTGCCAGTCAGAGTTTTCTCCTTCCACGCCGGCCACGACCAACATTGCCAGCGTCGACTCAACCGGCAACGGTGGCAACTACTTTGACGCCGCAACCCTCAATCGCCGTGTCGACGATCAACAAACCTGCATCTACATGCTACGCGCCCAGTTCGGACTGGACAATTGCCCGGGCAACACGTTGAGCATCGCCCGCGTGCGCGTTCGCTACGACGTGGTGGTGTTGCCGGTGGTCGATGCCATTTTCCGCAACAGTTTTGAAAACTAGGACGCCAACATGAACAGCATCATCACCCTATTGATTGCAGTGACCCTGGGCGCTGGCGAACCGGGCGCACTGGTCCCATTAACGCCCATCGAAGCTGCCAACCTCGGCCTCGATTCCAGCTACGACGGCATGATGTACCGCACGCTCGACGCCGGCGCTGCGATTGATTCGCCGCACGCCGAGCAGATCGAAGGCATGACGCAGAGCCTGACCCTAAGCCCGCGCGATCAGCGTGGCGCCAGCAACGAAGTATTTTTCAACGACACCGCCGATGGCCGCTGGTGCGAACTCGGATCAAGCAACGCGTTTGGCGATATTGTGCTGATGCTGCCGCACGGCACCACCGTCACCAGTATGCGCATCTGGGGCTTCGACACCAACGCCACCAACAATATGACGGTCAGCCTGATTGAGCGCTGCACACCCAACAATGTGGCGGGTAGCGTATTCACCTCGGTGATCGCGGAGATCACCGCATCTGCCAACAGCGGCAATTTCTCGCAGGTGACAGCGATCGGTGCCAACAACAGCATAGACACTGATGCCTGCTCGTATACATTGCGCACGCGCTACTCGACTCCGGGTGAGATCAATTTTTGCGCGGGCAACACGCTGCGCTTGCAGAAAATCAGAATGGGCTTTACGCCCTGAGGCGTGCGGTTCGGAGCATTCCTCAGGCAATTCGAGCGTCGATTGTTCGTTATTGCGCGGATTCGGCGTTATTACCTGTGGCGACAAATAGTTTTCGCCGCAACACTGACCAAGGAATCCTCCGATGTCGTTGATCCGCACTGTTTCTGGCTTGCTCCTGCTCTCCGCGGCGTTGGCCGGGTGTTCCAAATCGTCATCCGACAGGGCGGATACCGCCGCCGCGACGATTACCGGCATCGCCGACTGCGATAATTTTCTGAATGCTTACGAGCAGTGCTTGGCCGACAAGGTTCCCGCTGCGGCAAGCGCACAAATGAAGCTCGGCATCGATCAGTGGAAAAATGCCTGGAAGAGCATGGCCGAAAACTCCGCCACGCGAGACTCCCTGCCACAGATCTGCGCACAGACGCGCGCCGCTTCGGCACCGGCGTTACAAGCCTACGGCTGTACTTTGTAGATCAGCTTTCCAACGTCGGCGCGACCCCGATTGGCCGCGGGCCAATCGGGTCGCGCCTGCTTGGCGCTCGGCGCAATGGAGCGTCAGTGGTTCTCGCCGAATTCAGCTATCAGGCCATGCCTGCGCCTGCGGTCGTGGTTACTCGCGGATTTCCACCAGCTCCAGGCGTTGTCCGGTATCGGGCTTGATTTCCACGATGAAGCCGACGCCCGGCTGGTAGAACTTGTGCTCAAGCAAGTCGGGAATGATCGGAGAGCTATCTTCCGTTTGCAGGCAGGTGTTCACGCTGTTGGCGGCCGGAGCTGTCGCAGATGCGGTGATGCTCAGCACCTCGCCAATGTCTTCAGCAGTGCCCAGCGCAAACTCCTGCCGATAAGTGTCTTCGACTGCAGGATGGGCGAGCATGGCAATGCCCGGTTTGGCGCTGTCGACACCAAGCGCTATGCGTTGCCATGGCGGCGGGTCAAGTTCGTGCCGTGTCCGGTCTAGCGACGCAGGTTGATCGCTTTTTGCGCATTGCGGCGAATACTGTCCCAGCGCGCCGCACGAATATCGGCGCTGGAGGCGAGCCAGGATGCGCCTATGCACAGGATATTGGGTTGCGCGAGATACAGCGGAGCGGCTTCGAGGCTGATACCGCCGGTGGGACAAAAGCGCGCCTGCGGAAACGGACCAACAAAACCTTTGGCAAGCTCCAGTCCGTTGATGGCGGTCGCCGGGAATAGTTTGAAACGGGTGAGTCCGGCGTTCAAACCGAGCATGAGCTCCGAAGCGGTGGCGATGCCCGGCAGCAGCGGAATACCAAGGCGCGCGGCAGCATCGATCAACTCGCGATCGATACCGGGTGAAATGGCGAGCGTGGCGCCAGCGTCACACGCAGACTGCAGTTGCTGCGCATTGAGTACGGTGCCAACGGCCAGTGTGATTGCGGGCACTTCGCGCGCAATCGCAGCGATGCTGGCGAGGGCGGCATCGCTGCGCAAGGTGACTTCGATAACCGCAACGCCGGCTTCAAGCAGCGTGTGCGCCAACGGCACTGCGTGTTGCACGTCGTCGATAACTACCACTGGGACTACCGGCGAAATCTGCATGAAGCGATCCAGTGCTGCACTCATGTCGTCTGGCCTGCAGAATTTTGCTCTGACAACTCTGCATCGAACAATACGCAGGCGCCATTGTCCGGCGTGCTGACGATGGAACGGAAATGGGCGAACAATTCGCGACCGAAGCCGTGGTGACTTGCGCTCCGATCGCAGCGCGCGGGTTCGCGCGCGGCGAGTTCCGCAGCATCAACACGCACGCCGAGCTCACCAGTGCTGGCATCCAGGCGAATCACATCGCCATCGCGCACGCGTGCGAGCGGACCGCCACGTTCGGCGCCTGGAGTGACGTGGATTGCCGCCGGCACCTTGCCGGAAGCACCAGACATGCGGCCATCGGTGAGCAATGCGACTTTGAATCCCTTGTCCTGCAAGCTCGACAACGCGGGTGTCAGACGATGCAGTTCGGGCATGCCGTTGGCGCCCGGGCCCTGAAAGCGCAGCACGGCGATCATGTCGTTGTGCAGTTCACCCGCCTTGAACGCTGCCGCAAAGGCATCCTGCGATTCGAACACCCGCGCTGGCGCTTCGACAATCTGGTGCTCGGGCTTGACCGCCGAGACTTTGATGATGCCCTTGCCGAGATTGCCGGTAAGCAGGCGCAGGCCGCCGTCCGCGGTAAATGGCGCTTCGATCGGACGCAACACATCAAGATCGCCGGATTCGGCCGGAGCATCGCGCCATTGCAACTTGCCGTCGATCAGCAGCGGCTCGCGCGCATAGTCGGCGAGGCTTTCGCCCCAGATGGTGCGTACGTCGGCATGCACCAGTCCGCCTCTGAGCAATTCGTGCACCAGAAAACTCATGCCACCGGCGACGTGAAAATGGTTCACGTCGGCCGATCCGTTCGGATAGATGCGCGTTAGCAGCGGTGTTACCGCCGATATCCGTGCCATGTCTTCCCAAGTCATCACATAGCCAACGGCGCGCGCCATCGCGACCAGATGCAGCGTGTGATTGGTTGAGCCACCGGTCGCCATAAGACCGACGACGGCATTGACCAACGCCCGTGCATCGATCACGTCGAGCATCGGCCGATAAGCATCTCCGGCGAGCGCTGTGCTGGCCGCTGCGCGCACGACTGCGGCCTCGGTGAGCGCGTTACGCAGCGGCGTATTGGCCTGCACGAACGCGCTTCCGGGCACGTGCAGACCCATGAGCTCCATCAACATCTGATTGGAGTTGGCGGTGCCGTAGAACGTGCAGGTGCCAGCGCTGTGATACGACGCGGTCTCAGCCTCCATCAGTTCGGCACGGGTCGCGCGGCCTTCGGCATAGCGCTGGCGCACCTCTGCCTTTTGCTTGTTGGGCAAGCCCGACGGCATTGGGCCCGATGGCACGAACACGATCGGTAAATGCGCGAATGCTGCCGCACCGATGAACAGGCCGGGCACAATCTTGTCGCAGATGCCGAGCATGAGCCCTGCATCGAAGGAATCGTGGCTCAACGATACTGCAGTGGCCATGGCGATCACATCGCGACTGAACAGCGACAGCTCCATCCCCGGCTGGCCTTGGGTAACGCCATCGCACATCGCCGGTACACCGCCCGCGAACTGCGCGGTAGCGCGCACCTTGCGCGCGGCGTTGCGGATCTGCGCCGGATAATTTTCGTAGGGCTGATGCGCCGACAGCATGTCGTTGTAGGCACTGACGATGCCAAGGTTGGGCCAGCCCATCGATTTCAGTGGCGGCTTGTCTTCGCCCGCGGCCGCAATCACGTGTGCAAGATTGGCACAGGAAAGTCGACCCCGCGCCGTGCCATCCGGGCGTGCGGCGCGCATACGTTGCACGTAGTCGGCTCGCATGGTCGCGCTGCGCGTTACGATTTCGGCGGTGACATCGGCAATGGTGCGGTTCAGTGTCATGGCTTTCTAGATAACCGGGAAGGAAGCAACTCTAGGGCAATCGCAGCAAGCGTCGTGCTGCATTCGATTGCAATGCCCGATGCCACAATAGAATAGTCGAAGGTCGGCGCAGTTTGGCATGCAGCTCATGCACTCCAATAGATCTCGATTACTGGCATGTCGGGCTTGAACAGTGCCGCCACTGGCAACTGACACGGATCTTCGTCACGCATGGCCTGCAGCAGCACTTCGCGTTTGCGCGCGCCAGTGATGGCGAGCACTATGCGCGTGGCACGGCGGATGTATGCCCAGCTCAGGGTCAGGCGTTCGATGTTGGGCTGCACCGCCGCTGGTATCGGCGTGATCGGCAGGACGACAGCCTCGCCATCAGGATCGATGGCTGCGGCAAATTTGTCGGCGCCTGGAAAGCAGGATGCGAAATGTCCGTCCTCACCCATCCCGAGCAAGACTGTGTCCAGCGGCCGTGGGAGCGCGCGTACACGCTCGGCAGCGAGGCGCGCCGCCGAATCGAGTGTCGCTGCGCTCGACCACAGTCCGACACAGCTGGCCTCTGCGTGCCGGTGCAGCAAGCTGGCGGCAATCATGCGCTGATTGCTGAATTCGTCGTCGAGCGGCACGTAACGCTCGTCGACGATCAACACCGTCAGGGCCGACCAAGGCAAATCGATTGCGGCGAGGCGCTCATACACCGGCTTGGGTGTCGAACCACCAGAAGCCCCCAGCAGCATCTGTCCGCTTTTCGCAACGGCGTTGCGAAAATCGGCGGCAAGTGATTCGGTCAGCGCCTCAATCATTGCATCGCGCGTGACGAACAGGTTCCAGCTCTCGGTCGGCGCTTCAGCCATGCCGTCGCGTCCCCGCCTGCTCCAGCATGCGATCTGCCGCGACTGGACCGGGCGTGCCCGCCGGATAGGTTTTTGGCACCATTGCCACTTGGTTCCACGCGACATGGATACCGTCGATCCAGGCCCAGGCGGCTTCGAGCTCATCGCGCCGGACAAACAGCGTGCTGTTGCCGTGCAGGGCATCGAGCAGCAGACGCTCATAGGCAATGCGCCGACGTTCCTTGTGAAAGGTTTCAGTGAGCGACAGATTCAGTGCCACCGGTTGCAACTGCACCTGATTCAATCCGGGTCGCTTGCTCATCAACTCGAGGGTGATGGTCTCCTGTGGTTGCAGGCGAATGACCAGACGATTGGGCGACAACGCGCCCTGGGCCCCTTCAAAAATATTGTGCGGCACCTCGCGGAACTGCACCATGATCTCGCTGTAACGCGTTTCCATGCGCTTGCCGGTGCGCAGGAAAAACGGCACGCCTTTCCAGCGCCAGTTGTCGATGTGTGCCTGGATCGCGACATAGGTCTCGTTGCGACTTCCGGCAATGGCGCCTTCTTCCTGTAGATAGCCGGGCACGCGCGCGTCGGCCGAAACTCCGGCTACGTATTGGCCGGCAACGGTGTGTTGCTGCACCGTGGCCGCTGTAATCGGGCGCAGGCTTTGCATCACCTTGACTTTTTCGTTGCGCACCGCCGCGGCATCGAGCGTGGCAGGTGGCTCCATCGCGACCAACGCGAGCGTTTGCAGGATGTGGTTCTGCACCATGTCGCGCAGTGCGCCGGCATCGTCGTAATACGACCAGCGCCCTTCCACGCCGACGGTCTCGGCGATGGTGATCTGCACGTGATCGATGCACTGCGCGTTCCAGATCGGTTCAAACAGGCTATTGGCGAAACGCAGTGCCAGCAGGTTTTGCACGGTTTCCTTGCCGAGATAGTGATCGACGCGAAACACCTGTTCTTCAGCAAATATTGCGCCGACGCAATCGAGAATGTCGCGGCTCGATGCGAGGTCATGGCCGATAGGTTTTTCCAGCATCAGTCGCGTATTGGGACGCGACAATCCGACCGCATGCAAATTGCGCGCGACGGTCTTGTACAGCGCGGGCGAGGTCGAAACGTAGCACAGCACTTCCGCCGCGGGATGGCGATCGATCTCGAGCGCGAGCCGCTGGAACGCAGCAGGATCACTGACATCCACCGCTACGTATTCGACCGTGGCGAGAAAGCGCTCCAGCGCGTCGGCGTCGATCGTCGGCTGATTGCTGTACTTGCGGATCCCGGTTTCGAGCAGTGCGCGAAACTCCGCCGACGCAAGGTCGGCGCGCGAGCTGCCGATCATGCGCAGGCCAACCGGCAACAGTCCATCGCAATGCAGATGGAACAACGAGGGCCACAACATGCGCCGAGCGAGGTCGCCAGTGGCGCCAAACAAAAGAAATACGGGAGTAGCCATCCGATTGCTTAACCTCGTTCCATCATTGACTGCGGCCCCCTCGCGCTAGCCAGTCCGCTCCGAGCGCCGCGGCACCGAGGTTGCCGAGATCCGGGTTGACGATGTGCAACACGGGGGTTTTCCTCAGCAGACCAGAAAAGCGTCCCTTGTCTTCAAAGCCGACGCGGAAGGCCTCTGCGGTGTCTCCATCGAGCAGGTGCGTGAGCAACCCACCAGCCAGATAGACGCCTTGCCAGGCACCATACATGAGCACGGCGTCGCCAGCGAAGGCGCCCAGTATCGCTGCCATGGATTGCGTCGCCGCGCGTGCCGCAACGTCGCCGCGCTGGGCGCCCTGCGACACCTGTTCGGGCGTATCAAAAATCGCCTGCACTCCGAGCTTGGCCGACCAGGCCTGGTACAGGTTCAACCAGCCGTCGCCGCCGAGTACGCGTTCGTAGGAGACGCGCCCGAAACGTCCGACCAGATATTCGAGAATGAAAAGTTCATCGGCGTTGCGCGGTGCGAAACTGATATGTCCACCCTCGGTTTCGATGACGCTGATAGCGCCCGCGGCATCGCGCTGGAGCGCCGCCAATCCCAGTCCGGTGCCCGGTCCGAGCACGACGCGCATTCCGGGGCCGCCATCATCGAAATCGACGCAACCATGGACGGGCCGCAGATCGCTGCGTTGCAAAGTGGGCACGGCGCGCGCCGCGGCGGCGAAGTCGTTGGCCACCAGCAGGCCATCCAGACCTAGGCCGCGCTGCAGCGCGTCGATGGAAAAACTCCAATGGCTGTTGGTGAACGTCACTGCATCTCTGGTCACCGCGCTGGCCACGGCCAGGATCGCAATGCGTGGATGCTGTAGCAGCGGGATCGTGTCCATAAAGTGGGCGATCGCATCGTGCAGTGTGGCGTGGTCGCGCACGCGCAGGGTGCGCGCATGTTGCAACGCTGCCTGCTGCATCGCTGTGGCACCCGGTGCGGACAGGGCCAGCGCAAAGCGCGCGTTGGTTCCGCCGATGTCGGCAACCAGCCAGCCGGCGCTGGCCTCGCTACGCAACCAGGGGGTGAGATCGGTTTTACCTAGCATTCGGAATTCCCCTCCCGGGGTGCAAAATCCTGCGACGTGCGACAATTCGCAGCGCCAAAATTAACTGATGATGACAGCGCTGTCACGTTTCCTGTGGCCAGGCCGCTGCGTCTGGCAGAATGCAAGTCAAGATGGATGCGCAAGGGAGAGCGTATGGCCGTTCGAGTGCGTATCGAAGACGTGGCAGAAGTCGCGGGTGTTTCCATGAAAACCGTGTCTCGCGTGCTCAATCGTGAGCCAAATGTGCGCGAAGACACCCGCCTGCGGGTGCAATCGGCGGTCGATGCGCTCAAATACAAGCCACATCCCTCGGCGCGCAGCCTGGCCGGACATAAATCGTTTTTGATCGCACTGCTCTATGACAATCCTTCCGCCAACTATTTGATGGAAATCATGGCCGGCGTACTCGCCGCCTGCGAGACCGAGCAGTACAACATGATGATGTGCCCGCTCGATTTCAACAGTCCCAATTTCATGGACGCGGTCGAGTCGATGATCGGGCATTCGCAACCGGATGGCCTGATCCTTACGCCGCCGATCACGGACGCTCCGGAGCTGCTCACCCGATTGGCCGAACTGGGCTTGGCCTTCGCCAGCATTTCGCCAATCAATCAAGGTACTTGCATGGGCGTGGCGATGAATGAAACGCGCGCGGCCTTCGACATGGTGCAGCACCTGGCGGGGCTCGGGCACCGCCGCATCGCCCACATCAAGGGACATGTCGCCCATGGCGCCAGTGATTGGCGGCTCAACGGCTACTGCGAAGGTCTGGAGCAGGCGGGCCTGAAGTTTGATCCAGTCCTGGTGGTGGATGGCGAATTTTCATTTGACTCAGGCGTACGCGGTGCCGAACGCCTGCTCGCGTTGAAAAAGCGACCGACTGCGGTGTTCGCCGCCAACGACGACATGGCGGCGGGCGTCATCCGGGTGGCGCTGGAACGCGGACTTCGGGTGCCCGAAGACCTTTCGGTCTCCGGCTTTGACGACACCCCGATGTCGCGCCAGATCTTTCCGGCGTTGACCACGGTGCGCCAACCCAGCCGCGACATGGGCCGTATCGCTGCGCTGGAGTTACTCGCTTCTATTCACAAGCGCGAAGCGGGAAGGATGTTGCGCGTGCCGTACACGCTTGAACTACGCAGGTCCACGGGGCCAGCGCCAGCTTAAGTACGGCCGCAACCATCGGCACTTTGAAACCGCATCCACCAAGTTCAGCATACGCCGGCGCGGGGAATGGTTTCTCGTGCCGGTTACACTGAGACTCGCAGCGCTGACCGTTGCTCGGTGCAATTGACCGGCTGTCGCTACTGGAAATGAAGGAGAGCGTCGCATGTTGCCCTGTCATCCGATTCCGATCCTGTTGCTCGCGGCAGGTTTGTTTCAATCAGCGGCAGCAGTGACGCTGCACTCGTCGGGTGCGGGCATGCCGCTCGAGGATGGACAGGCGTGGTCCTCACCCAACTGGCAGACCAAGGACGCACTGGCAGCCGCGAAGAGCGCGGCAACAAATGGACTCACCGCAAGCTTGCGCGCTGTGCTGCTGCACAATCGCGACGCGCTACTTGCTGAACTGGAATCACTGACGGCACGCCAAGACCTGTCGTGGCCGCAACGCGAGGCAGCCTTGCTCCAATTCGTGCGGTCGCTGGATGGCCTGCGGCGCGATCAGGTGCCACATGCAGCCATGGCGTTTCTTGCGCAGTGGCAGCCACACACGCTGGTGCCTCATGAGGAAATGTCGACGCTGGGTACACCGCTGTTCAATATCGCAGCTGGCGCGCATGGCGTGCAGAATCGTTGGCGGCGTGAGGAGGCGCAGCAGCGCGCCGTCGCCCGCCTCCGTACCGACCCGAAGGGTTTTCTCGCGGACTGGTCGCAAGCAACCGATCCTGCGACCCGCGCCGGACTGCTCGATGCGCTGAATGTCAGCGGCCGCGGTGCTCTGCAAAAAGTGCTGACCGCGGCACGCGCCAGTTCATCGGCTAACCCGCAGCTCGCGCTTGTAGCCGGTCACGCCGCCATCGCATTGCGCGATGCCGACGCCATCAGTGCGCTGATCGTGCAGGGCGCAGGGAGTCAGGCGCGAGCACTGCTGCAGGCATCCGGCGATCTGCTCAGCGTGGATCAACTGGTCAACATGCTGGTTGCCCTGCGGCGCGACGCGGGCGCGCCTGCAGTTGCGCTGGCGATCGGTATCTGGTCACACAAACTCGCCGGACACAGGGGCGCTGAACTCTTGTTGTTGGATTGGCTCAGCGACGCCGAGCTTGGCAGCTGCGCTGCACTTGCTCTGTCCGTTGCGCCCACTGCAAAGACACTGGTCCAACTGCAAACGCAGGCCAACGCGGCGAACACCACGTTGCGCGCGCAGCGAGCGCGCCTGGCGCTGCGGCGCGATCATATTTCGGAGATTCCGCAATGAAACGCAGAATGACTCAGGGAGCAACGCTTTTCGCCACCAGCGTCGCACTGCTGATCGCGCCACTTGCCGATGCGCAACAGCGCATCGTGCAGTGGTCGGCCACGACCGCCACCAACGCTAACGACAATCTGCTTGCGCTTGGCTATGCCGTGCCGATTCCGGTAGATACACCCCTGCCCTTCGACGGCTTTCGCAGTTACAGCGGGCTGCACACACGCCATCAGGATTTGGTCGGAACCACTGAGCTTGCGCACGCGCATGTGGTGGGCACCACACGCGCTGGACGAAGTGTCTGGGCGTATCGACTGGGCGATGCCGACAGGACTACGGTCTGGGGTTTGCCGGAACCCGCGACGTTAACCAACGGCGGCATCCATGCGCGCGAATGGCAGTCACCCGAAGTGGTGACCGGTGTCATGGAGCTGCTGACTTCCAAAGCCAGCGACACCGGCTTCTATCGTTACCTGCTCGACAACGTCAACATCATGGTCATCCCGGTACTCAACGTTGACGGTTTTGTTCAGACCCAGCGATTCCCCCGCGACAGCTGGCTCGGCACCGACCCCGATGACCCGAGCCAGTCGCCACGGGACGGCCGCATGCGGCGCAAGAATATGTTGAATGTCGATGAGGTGATGACCACCCAGGCCGACCATCTCAATGGCGTCGACCTGAATCGTAACAATCCGCCTTACTGGGCTTCCAACAACTCCTCGTCCAGCAACGTGCAGTCGATTGTGCATCACGGGGCCAGCCCGCATTCCGAACCCGAGACACAGGCTCTTGTGGCAGCGACAGAACTGGGTCCGGCCAGTCAGCTTCGCGTCTACACCGATGTGCACTCGTTTGGACGCGTGCTGTTTTGGTCGCGCAGCGAGAATCAGCGCCTGACCGATATCACCCAATCGATACTCGCAGGGTTTTCCGCACACCATTCTGCGCTGCCCAACGGACGTAATTATGTGTTTCCGCCTTCGACCCAGTTGTCGGCGTTTTTTGGCATCGGAACTACCGACGAGCTGTTCACGCACAACTTCCAGGTGCCGGCGTGGACACTCGAAATAGAACCCCCCGGTGATACCCGTTATCACCGCAATGAACCGCTTTGCGGCGCCAACTATGGTGGCGTCGCAGAAACTTGCCACGACGGTTTTATCTTGCCCGAAGCGCAGATCCGCCGCGTGCGCGAAAACGTGTCGGAGACGATGGCCGGCGTGTTCTATCGCCAGGCGGGGCCGCCCTCGGTTACTGCCACGCAAATTTTTGATCAGACGACCGGGGCCCTGGTTTTTGAATCGCAATGGGACGTAACCTCGGACACCACGCGCCGGCAGATTACGCATCAGGCGCAGCCACTGCAGCTGGATCGCGACTACACTTTGTCGCATCGCTATGACAAACCAATGCGTTGGCGTTCGGGGAACGTGTTGACCCCTTATCCCGGTGTCGCGCAATCCTCGACTGAAGCATTCGATGTTGCATTCGTGAATTCGCAGCCACTGACGCTGACCAGCAGCAACCGGCGCTGGTTGAATCAATCCGGTGCCGCTCCAGATGGTTACAACCGGTACAGCGACGACACCACATCAATTGATATCCGCTTGCCGCGCAACGCCACCAACCTTGCCGCAGTGGTCGCACCGGTCGAGGGCAATTTGCGTCATGCCGACGCCGACCTTACCGGCCAGCCGCTCGACGCCAATCCCGCCACCGTGGTGCGTTGGCAACTGGGAGCCTGGGCGGGATACGAGGACATCAGCGGCGCACAGACCGACAGCGGCGGTCTCGACGCCAGCGTCAGGTTGCAGATCAGCGATCAGGCGCTCGGCGATCCATTTGTGCTGGTGCCTGGGTCGTCGTCGGCCTGGTATGACACCGCGCGCAGTGGCGAAGGATTCGTTATCGAAATACTGTCCAACGAACTGGCCCTTGCTTACTTTTTTACCTACAACGCGCTGGGCGAACAGGACTGGTACACGATGGTTGGCCAGATTCGCGGCAACCGCGTCATCTTTCCGGACGTAGTGCGCAGCGCAGGCGGTACTTTCGGCCCAGGATTCAATCCGGCCAACATCACGCGCACAGTGGTCGGGTCGGCGACGTTTGCTTTCGGCTCCTGCGAATCGGGCTGGATGGACTGGACCATCGACGGTGTCAAAGGCCGCATGGAACTATCGCGACTGACGCGCATGCTGGGACTTGGATGTGGTGCATCAAGTCCGGTCGCAGGTGCCGGTGCCGGCCTGTCCGGATCGTGGTACGACACTACACACAGCGGCGAAGGTTATGTCTTGGAAATGCTCAGCACCGGCGGCGCCATCGTCTACTGGTTCAGCTACGACCTCCAAGGCAATCGGCGCTGGTTCTTCGGCACCGGCGAATTGGTCAATAGCGATCTGGTTTTCTCCAACATGCTGACCACGCGCGGCCCTCGCTTCGGCGCGGCCTACAATCCGGCCGATCTGATGGTCAGTCCATGGGGATCGCTGACCCTGGACATCGACTGCAATGCGGGTCGCTCGACGTACAACAGCAGTGTCACCGGCTTCGGCAGTGGCGGTTTGCAGCTGTCCAGACTCACCCGCATCGCTGGCCTGGACTGTGTGAACTAAACATCTGCGACGGTGCGTGCGTCGCCGTCGCACTGCTGACATCGCGTCTGTTCGCGATCGAGCGATTTGCAACAACCGCCGCTTGCAAGCCGGCGCCTGCCATTCGCTCTAGACTTGCCCCGCCCCGAACTTTGGAACAGCTGCCCCAATGAAAATGATCATGGCCATCATCAAGCCCTTCAAACTCGACGACGTGCGTGAAGCCCTGGCCGAAGTCGGCGTCGCCGGCATCACCGTGACCGAGGTCAAGGGCTTCGGACGACAGAAGGGACACACCGAGTTGTATCGAGGCGCCGAATACGTAGTCGATTTTCTGCCCAAGATCAAAATCGAAGCCGCCGTCGACGACGCCCTTGTCGACCGCGCCGTCGAATCCATCATGAACGCCGCAAACAGCGGCAAGATCGGCGACGGCAAGATTTTCGTCTACGACCTGCAGCGCGTAGTGCGCATTCGTACCGGTGAGCTGGACAACGATGCGCTTTGACTAGCCAAACAATGAAGCAGACCCGTGCTCGGACGTCGTCTGGAAGTGGCAGCGCCGCGCTGACCCAAGGATATTTGGCCGAGGCGCAGTCAATGCAGGACCAACAGCATTCGCAAATTGCGCAAAATCTCTATAGCCTTCGCGTTTTGGCTTTGGGGGCTGGGAGATGGCGAGTCATATCAGAGTAGCGGCTGTAGTTGCAGCTGTATCGGTTCTGTTGGGTGCCTGTGCGTCGATGAATCTGGACGCGCCTTCGACAGCAGCGGAAGCACCACAATGGACGCCGTCGCCAGGGGAAGTGCGCGCGTTGCAGCTGTCCTATCCGACTGGCCGGTTCGAACCCGCCTGGATGGTTGAATCAGCGTTCGAAGCGCACGCCATCGCAGCCGCATTGCCAGCGGGCGTCGACACCTCGATCAACCGGTTCAGCCAGAGTCCGCTGGCATTGGACCCGTTGGTCTTCACCGCACTCGGGCCGATGCCGCTGAACGCCGGCAGCTCAGCTGCATCGGGCCGCACCAATGTCATTGTGGTAGACCCGGTGGACACCACCGTGGCCTACGCCGGCTCAGATGGTGGCGGTGTTTGGAAAACCACGAATTGCTGCACGGCGGCGACCACCTGGACAGTGGTTACCGATTTTCCCGAGATCGCCAGTATGGCGATAGGCGACATCACGCTCGACCCGAACAACCACAACACTTTGTATGCCGGCACCGGCGACTTGCGGTTTGGCTCGTGGTCGTTCGGCGCGGCAGGGCTGCTCAAGAGCACCGACCAGGGCGCGAACTGGCAGGTGTTGGGTACCGATGTATTCAACCCCTTCTATGGTCCGTCCGCCGGTGGCTTTCCGCAATACCAGGCAATCGGCAAAGTCGTGGTCGATCCCAACGACAGCAACAAAGTCATTGTCGGCACCAAGACCGGCATCTTTTTTTCCTACGATGCGGGCAGCAACTGGACCGGTCCCTGCCTGACCAACGCTCACGTTTCGCAACGCCAGGACACCACCGGCCTGATCGCCGTCAATGATGCCAGCAGCACCCGCCTCTACGCCGCCGTCGGTACGCGTGGTGTGCCATCACCGGTGCAACCGAATCTCGGCCAGACCGGCGCCAATGGCATCTATAGCGCAACCGTACCCGCATCGGGCTGCCCCGCCGCATGGACGTTGCTCAACACTGGATGGCCAGCAGGGCTCGGCAATGGCACGCCGGGCGCGACCAATATCGGGCGCATTGAACTGGCAATTGCGCCGAGCAATTCGCAAGTGCTCTACGCGATGGCGAGCAGTAGTGCCGCGCTCGGCGACGGCGTTGTCGGTGTCTGGAGAACCAGCAATGGTGGAACCACTTGGACGCAGGTAGCGACATCAGGCACCGTCAGCAACGCCGGCTGTCCCAATGCCACAGCCGGTGGCGGCCAAATGTGGTACGACGCCGGCCTGACGGTGAGCCCGACCAACGAAAACGTCGTGATCATGAGTGCCGTTGACATGTTCCGCTCCACCAACGGCGGTACGAATTTCTCGGATGTCACCTGCGGCTACGGTAGTGGCAATGTCCACGTCGATCACCACGCACGCGCTTTCGTCGGCAATGATCCCGACAAGCTGCTGCTCGGCAGCGACGGCGGCGTTTGGTTGAGCCTCAACGCGACCGCGGCCAGCCCAACCTTCGTGCCGCTGAACAACAGCATCAACACGATCGAGTTTTATTCGGGCGACATAACGGCCAATTTCGCCACGTCCGCCAGTCCCGGTGCCAGCGGTGGTGCACAGGACAACGGATCGAATGTGCGGCTGTGGACGGGCAACCCGGGGGCAACTGATTGGACCACGCGGCTAGGCGGCGACGGCATCTACACGCGGATTGAACCAGTGCTCGGACAACGCTGGTATTACTCCAGCCAGAACGGCAGCGTTAGCCGGTCAAACACCGCTGCCGGCGGCGCCGCTGCCACCGTCACGGGAACCGGCAACTGGGGCGGCGATGTGCGCAGCTTCGTGATGCCCTTTGAGATCTACCGTTACGGGGTACTCGACGCTCCCGGTAGCGGTTGCACCGCTGCCAGCGGATGCACCCGCTTGATCGCGGGCACGCAACGCGTCTGGGAGACGGCCAATGGTGCTACCTCGTCCGCCGGCTGGTATGCGAATAGTCCAAACCTGACCAAGGGCACGTTGGGCGCACGCTCTTTTATTCAACAGTTGGCGTACGCGGTGTCCACGCCAGCGCAGGCGATCGTCGGCACCAGTGACGGCAACGTCTGGATGGGGCGCGGCTTGGGCGCAGGCAGCGCAGACACAGCGACCTGGGTCAACGTAACCGGCGCCAATGCCACATTACCCAATCGCCCGATCATGGACGTGGTGACTGATCCGGCCGACCCGCTGATCGCCTATGCCAGCATTGGCGGCTTCAACCAGAACACGCCGACGACCCCCGGCCATGTGTTCCGTGTGGAATGCACGAGCAACTGTGCCAGTTTCACCTGGTCCGACAAAACCGGCAACCTGCCCAATATCCCGGCCAACAGCATCGTTACCAATCCGCACTTTCCAGCGCAGGTTTTTGTCGGTACCGATTGGGGCCTGTACTTCACCGATGACATCAATGTGGCGAGCCCGGTTTGGCAGCGGCACGAAGGACTTCCGCACGTGATGGTGTGGGATATGGCGATCGATCGTGGCTTCACCACGTTAGCGGTATTCACGCGTTCGCGCGGCGCCTGGGCCTGGCCACTTCCTACGGTGACACCACTTGCGCCGTTTCTGTTCGCCGATGGATTCGAGTAAGCGCTGACGCGCAACTGCTGCTGCGTCAGACCAGCCCGCTGCGATGCGCCAACATCGCAGCCTGGGTGCGGTCACTGACGTTGAGTTTGTCGAAAATGGCGCTGACGTAACCTTTTACGGTGCCTTCGGTGAGGTCCAGTGCGCGGCCGATTTCCTTGTTGCTCTTGCCCTCGGCAATCAGCGCAAGCACGGCGCGTTCACGATCGGTGAGCTTGCCGAGCGGACCTTTGCCGACCGATTCGTCGAGTGCAGTCTGGGCATCGACATGCAGGTAGGTGCGGCCGCTCATCACGGAGTGGATGGCGCGACGGATTTCCTCGCGGTGTGCGTCCTTGAGCAGATAACCATCGGCACCGGCATCGAGCAGGGCGCGCACCAGCCGACCTTCAGCGAAGCTGGTGAACATCAGAATGCGCATCGACGGCAGCAGTGCCCGCGCCTGCCGAACCAAATCGGTTACCGGCACGCCGGGCATTTTCAGATCGGTCATCATCAGGTCAGGCGCTACCCGCGGCAGCATCTCCAGCGCCTGATCGCCATTGGGTGCTTCGCCGACCACCGACATGTCGTCAAAGTCTTCCAGCAGCGCGCGCACCCCCTCGCGCACTACCGCATGATCGTCCACCAGCAAGATACGGATCGAGACTGTCATCGTCGCTGCTCAGTTGGTGAAGGCTTCCCGAACAATGGTCTCGACCCAGCGCGCATACATCGCGGCGCTTGGGTGCAGGCCATCAGGCGCCAACATGTCGGTATCGCCGCCGCGCTCGCGCGACGTGGGAGTGATGTCAATGAAGCGCACGCTGTTTTTGTGGCACACGTCGCGGGCTTCGGCATTGAACGCGTCAATCTGTTTGCCAATTGCCTTGACGCTGCGCTTGTCAGTGCGCGCGAATGGCGTGACGCCCCAGTCAGGAATCGACAGCACCAGTACTTGTGATTTGTCACGTCCCGCCAGCGCGATCGCGTGCTGCAACAACTTGCCGAACTCGCTGCGGTAGCGACGCATGTCGCCACCGCGAAACTGATTGTTGACGCCGATTAACAGGCTGACCAGATCGAAGGGTGGCTTGGGCTTGGCGAGGTCGATGGCATCCTGCAGTTCGTTGGTGGTCCAGCCGGTGCGCGCGATAATGTCGGGCGCGGCGAAGTCGCTGCCATGCTCGCGCAACGCAGCCACCAGCTGCACCGGGAAGCGTCCGCTCTCGGCCACCGACTCGCCAATCGTGTAGGAATCTCCCAGTGCGAGATAGCGCTTGGGCGCTGCTGTAACCGTCGTCATGCACATCCCCAACAGAAGTAGAATCAGTAGCCGCATGGTGATGGCTCCGTCGGCGGCCCGCAAGAAGGGGGATGAGCAATCGTCCGCGCGCGGCGCAGACTTACACTGCACTGATCAGGCTACCGCGCGATGTGCGGCGTGCGAAGCGCGATCGAGCGCGCGCTCCATGCGCACGAAGACTTCGTCCATGACTTCCGCCTGCGGCAGCAGGGTCAGTCGGACGTGCGTCCGATAGGGAACGTTGAAGCTACTGCCCGGAACCAGCAGTACTTGTTCCTGTTCGAGTAGATCGAGCGCGAATTGATGATCGTCGAAACCCGGCAACAACGTGGTGTCGACGCGCACAAACGCGTACAGCGCGCCGTCGGGCGCGACCAGATCCAGGAACTGACTGCGCGCAACGCCGTCAATGACTGCCTGGCGCGTGCGCTCCAGGCGGCCCCCCGCACCGGTCAACTCAGCAATGGTATTGGGGCCATACAGCGCCGGCTCGATCGCCCACTGTGCAGTGACATTGCTGCACAGGCGCAAGGCCGCCAGCAGATCCAGTGCATGCCGGTATTCCTGCGCACGCTTGAGATATCCAGACAGGCTCATCCAGCCGACGCGCCAGCCGCAGGCGCGGTGCACCTTGGACAATCCGGAGAAGGTGATGCACAGGGTTTCGGTGGCGAGCGCGGCGATCGGTGTGTACAGCGCCTCACCATAGAGAATGCCGTCGTAGATCTCGTCGGCCATCAGTACCAGCCGATGCCGCGCAGCGATGTCTGCAAGCTTTTGCAACAACTCACGCGAGTACACCGCGCCGGTCGGATTGTTCGGATTGATCACTACCAACGCACGCGTGCGCGGCGTAATGCGCGCTTCGATCTCGTCGGGATCGGGGACAAATCCGTTTTCGGAGTGGCACGGGTAATGTTGCACTCCACCACCATTGAGAATCACGCTGGCGGTCCACAGTGGATAGTCCGGCGATGGCACCAGTACTTCGTCGCCTGGATTGAGCAGGCCGCGCAACGCCAGATCAATCAGCTCGCTGACGCCATTGCCGATGAACACCGTATCTGGCGAGGCGTTGGGTGCCGCGCGCGCGATTTCGCGCATCGCAATCGCCTCGCGTGCGGCAGCCAGACCTTGCTGATGGCAATAGGGATCGCTGCGCTGCAAATTGTTTTCGATCGCGGCGCGCAGATGTGCCGGCGCTTCAAAGTCGAATAGTCCGGGGTTGCCGATGTTGAGCTTGATGATGCTCTGGCCCTGCTGCTCCAGCTCCAGCGCACGCCGCGCGAGTTCACCGCGGATTTCATAACGCACCTCGTTAAGACGCGTAGCGGCGCTGATCTGTCGGTGCGGAACGGCTGAGTTGGACATGGACGGGTTCGGTTCAGTGGCTACCTGTGGCCCGATGCTAATGGCCGTAGCGCCGAGTTGCCAATCCAGAAATTGAGCGCCACCGCATTGCCACGGTTTCGCCCCACCCCACCTGCCGTTGCGCAGCGTGGTTCAGCGTCGGAGCAGGTTGCAACTGTCACCGTGGCGGATGACGTCTGTGTCTGATGGCAGGGGTACGAAACCTTCACGCTACTCACCGCATCCAAGAGTCTGTAGGAGCGAATCTTGACTCCACGGACGGTAGAGGTGACTTCCAGCATATTGTCGATGCCTGATTCGGTGTTATAGTTACCTACAACACCACGCAGCAAACCCAAAGGAGAGTGTCATGGAAGTGTTTGAGAAGGTCTTGTTCAGTGCCCTGATGGACGTGATGGATAAAGTTTGGACCGATATGGATGCTGACAACAGCGCCGAATCGCGTGCCAACGTCGTCGAAAACCAGCAGATCTAACAAAATGAACCCGCTACGCAACACCTTGTTGATTGCGCTACCCGCTCTGCTGGTTTGCGTACTGCTGAATGGCTGCGGCCAATCAGATGCCTCGGCCAAAAACGCCAAGTCTGAACAAGACGAGGCCGAACCGAAGTCTGCCGTTCAGGTGCAGTCGGTCGAGCAGGGCGAACTGGTGCGCGTGCTGACCGGCACTGCCACCCTCGAAGCTCGCCGCTCGGCCACCGTGGTGTCGGAAACCGGCGGTGAAGTGCGCAGCCTGCTGGTTGAAGAAGGCGACCGCGTACAACAAGGACAGGTGCTCGCGCTGCTGGACGCTCAACGCGCTCGCCTCAGCATGGCGCAGCAGGCCGCAACCGAGCGCCGTCTGGCGCATGAAGACGAGCGTCACGCTCGGCTGATTGCGCGCAAGATGGTCAGTGCCGAAGCTGTCGAACGCACTCGCTTTGATCATGCCGCGCAATCAGCCCAGATGGATCTGGCCCGACTCGAAGTGAGCCGCACCGAAATACGTGCGCCGTTTTCTGGCGTGATTACACGCCGTCATATCAAACCCGGCCAGATGCTGACGACCAGCACGCCGGCGTTCGATATTGCCGATTTCTCCGAATTGGAAGCGCGTTTGTCGATTCCCGAAGCCGCGCTTGCCGATGTCGCAGTGGGTCAGGCTGCCGACGTCAGCGCCGATGCGTTTCCTGGTCGTAACTTCGGTGCCCGGGTCAATCGCATCGCCGCCGTTGTCGACGGCCGGAGCGGCACTGCGCCGGTAACGCTGGATGTTGCCGAGACCGGCACTCCGTTGCGCCCAGGCCAGTTGGTGCGCGTAACCATCACGCTGGAGCGCATCCAGAATGCCATCTTGCTGCCCCGCGTCGCCGTACTCAGCGACAGCAAGGCGCCAGCGGTGTACGTGATCGAGAACGGCATCGCACATCGTCGCGCCGTGCAGCTTGGCGCCATCCAGGGCGATCAGGTGCAGGTGTTGGCTGGACTGGGTGTGGGCAGCGAGGTCGTGGTGATCGGACAGGGCCAGCTCAGCGACACCGATGCAGTAGAAATCGTGCACGGCCTCGATGACGAGAAGCGCGTCGCCGCGGCGCCGTAACAGCAAAGATTTCCGCAATAACACTTTCCCCAAACGGACACAAGGATGTGTCCGTTCTTTTGCCGCTTCCGCTGATGGACGTTGTTTCTGTCTTCATGCCCTGACCGACCGTAACCGAGCCAGCGACGGTCTCAGCCCGGCACGTGATACCCCGCACCCGCGCCTACAACATCCCCGGCACTCTTGCCAGCTGATCCTGCAGGAAGTGCACCAGCATGCGCACCTTGGAAGGTAGAAAGCGCGAGGACGGATAGACGGCATGCAGCTCGGACGCATCCAGCTCGAACCCGGGCAATACGTGCAGCAGCGTTCCACCCTCCAGATCGGCATGCACCAAGGCCAATGGCACCGCAGCGATACCCTGCCCTGCCATCAGCAACTCGCGCACCGCCAGTCCATTGTTGACCAGCAAGCGCCCGCGCGTACGTACGCTGGACCGAATCCCCTCGGCATGAAATTCCAGCACATCGTGCTGGCGCGCGCCGCCGCGGCGAACAAAATCCAGCCGCGCCAGGTCTTCGATGCTGACTGGCGTTCCGGCACGTTGCAGGTAAGCAGGTGCCGCCACCAACACGCGCCGCATCACCGCCAGCTTGCGGGCGATGAGGCTGGAGTCGCCCAGGCGCCCGGCCACGATGGCGATGTCGACGCCGGTCTCAACCAGATCGAGAGAGTTTTCGGCGAGCAGCAGATCGAGCTCCAGCGCAGGATGACGCGCGGCGAACTCGGCGAGCATGCGCGCGAGATACAACTCGCCGAGCGTGACCGGCATGCTGACCCGCAGGTGTCCGCGCAGTTGCTCGGACTGGGCATCGCCGAAATCCGATTCCAGTTCGCGCACATCCTCGACCAGACGCTTGGCACGCTCGTAATAACGGCGGCCGGCCTCGGTCAGTTTGATGCCTTGAGTGGATCGCTGCAGCAAACGCGCATTCAATGCCGTCTCCAAAGCCTGCAGGTGTTTGCTGATCGCTGGCTGGCCCAGGCGAAGGTCGCGCGCCGCGGCCGAGACACTGCCGGTCTCGGCGACACGCACAAACGTCTGCATGAGGCTGAAGCGATCCATTCACCCATTATTCCTGATTGGAATGACCAGTATTCGATCTTTCGGCATTCATCGTTGCGTCGAGCCGGACTAAGGTGACCAAATGTTCCCCTTTCGCTTCCCGCTCAACGGCCGCCACTTCGCCATCATCGATGGTTGCAGTGACTTCGGTATGAGCCTCGCCTCGCTGATCCGTGACGGCGGTGGCTATGTCAGTCTGCTCGGTCGTGACGAAGACGATCTGCACGATGCCGCCTGCACCCTGCACGGCGCCCGAATCGTGGTACGTCGCGGCGACCCGTTGCGCGATCTGACCGATCTGCTTCAGGGTGCGGCGCCGGTTGATCATCTCATCATGCCCGCGACGACGTCTGGAACCTGTCCTGGGCAGACGGAGCCTACGCGGCTGGGCATGGGCACTTGCCGCATCAGCGACCTGGTGGTGAAGGCGATGAGCCTGACCCCGGCGCATTGTCAGATCACTTTACTCGGGCCGGAAGACGCAGTACTGGATGAGGATCTTTTGAAGCTGCTCGCCGAGCATGCCAGCGTCGCGCCGGTGCTGCTGCTGGACAGTAGCGAGGTTTCCCAGATCGCCGCCACCGTGCTGAACCAATTACTCAGTCGTCGCGTCCGCCTGCAATATCTGCGCGGCCGCATGCGACTGGAAGAATCTACCTGATGAAAACCTGCGGAGAAATCATGAAGCGCATCCCCTCCAAGTTTGGTTCCAGCCTGGCCATCGCCGTGCTGAGTCTGATCGTTGCAGCCTGCGGCGGCGCGCCCCAGGGTGGTATGCAGATGCCGCCGCCGGAGGTGACCGTCGCCACCGTGTTGCAAAAAGAAGTGCGTGTGTGGGATGAGTTCAGCGGCCGCATTACGGCCGTCGAGAATGTTGAAATCCGGCCGCGCGTCTCTGGCTACCTGGATCGCATCGCTTTTCAGGAAGGCGGCTCGGTGCAAAAGGGCGACCTGTTGTTTGTCATCGACCCGCGACCATTTGAAGCCGAACTGAGTAGTGCCCGCGCCGAATTGACACGCGCGCAGACCGTGGCGACGCTGGCGCGCGAGGAGCGTGAGCGTGCCGACAAACTGGTCGCCGCCAAAGCCATCTCGACCGAGGAATATCAGCAGCGCATCAGCAGCGAGAAGACCGCCGCGGCCGCCATCGCCGTGGCCGAAGCTGCCGTGCGAGCGGTTCAGCTCAACCTCGCCTACGCGCACATCGTGAGTCCGATCAGCGGACGCATCGGCGCATCGGCGCTGCGCATCGGCAACCTGGTCGAACCCGGCGTGCTGTTGACCACAGTGGTCTCGCTCAATCCGATGTACGTTTACTTTGAAGGTGATGAGGGCACCTGGCTGGCCTATGCCCACAGCGCGCAGAAGGGCGCTGCTGGCAACCCGGTACAGATCGGACTGGCCAATGAGCAGGGCTACCCGCACAGCGGCCGCCTGGATTTCGTCGACAACCAGATTGACCCGAGCAGCGGCACGGTCAAGGTACGCGCCGTGATCGACAATGCCAGCGGCAAACTCGCTGCCGGGCTGTTTGCACGCGTGCGCATGCAGGGCAATCATGCGCGCCAGGCCATGCTGATTGACGACACGGCGGTGCTTACCGATCAGGATCGCAAATACGTCTACACGCTGGGCCCGAAAGATGCCGCCACCCGCAAGGACGTGGTCACCGGCCCGATGGTGGATGGCCTGCGCGTGATCGAATCAGGCTTGTCCGCCGGCGACAAAATCATTGTGCACGGGGTAGCCAAAGTGTTCTTCCCCGGTATGCAAGTCAAGCCAGCGGAAATCGCGATGGGCGATCCGATACCGGCTGCAAGTGGCGCGCCAGCGGCCGCAGCTGCGGCCGAGAAGGAATAAGGAACGCCCATGGATTTCTCCAGGTTTTTCGTTGATCGCCCAATCTTTGCGGCGGTGATCTCCACGCTTATTTTTCTGGCGGGCTTGCTGGCGTTGCCACTACTTCCGATCAGCGAATATCCAGACGTCGTGCCGCCCTCGGTGCAGGTGCGTGCGGTCTATCCCGGCGCCAATCCGAAGACGATTGCCGAAACCGTTGCTTCACCGCTTGAAGAAGCGATCAACGGCGTCGAGAACATGATCTACATGAAGTCGATCGCCGGCAGTGATGGCGTGCTGCAGATCAATGTCACCTTCAAGGGCGAGACCGATATCGACAAGGCCCAGGTCGAAGTGCAGAACCGGGTCGCGCAGGCCTTGCCACGTCTACCCGAAGATGTGCGCAGGCTGGGCGTCAGCACGATCAAGAGCTCGCCCAACCTGACCATGGTCGTCCATCTGATATCACCCGATGGACGATACGACGCCAACTACCTGCGCAACTACGCCACGCTGCGCGTCAAGGACGAACTCTCGCGACTGGATGGCGTCGGTCAGGCACTGGCGTTCGGCGGTGGTGACTACGCGATGCGGATCTGGCTTGATCCAGAGAAAGTTGCCGCGCGCGGCCTCAATGCCGGCGAAGTGGTCAATGCCATCCGCGAGCAGAATGTGCAGGTGTCGGCCGGACAGCTGGGCGCACCGCCCAGCGATACCGGCGTTGACTTCACCACGCCGATCAATGCCGTTGGCCGCCTGAGTGACGAATCCGAATTCGGCGACATCATCATCAAGACGGGTGACCTCGGCGAAACCACGCGATTGAAGGATGTAGCGCGCATCGAACTGGGCGCTGCCGATTACACGCTGCGTTCGCTACTCGACAACAAGCAGGCGGCGGCCATTGCGATTTTTCAGGCGCCTGGCTCCAACTCCATCGCCTTGTCGGACGCCGTGCGCGCGCGCATGAAGCGACTCAGCCGGGTATTTCCCGACGGCGTGAAATACGACGTGGTCTATGACCCGACCGTGTTCGTGCGCGACTCCATAAAAGAAGTGGTCAAGACTCTGCTCGAAGCGATCCTGTTCGTGGTGCTGGTGGTGATCCTGTTCCTGCAGAACTGGCGTGCCTCGATCATTCCGCTGATCGCCGTGCCGGTATCGATCATCGGTACGTTTGCGGTACTGCTCGCGCTCGGCTTCTCGATCAACGTGCTTACCCTGTTCGGCATGGTGCTGGCGATCGGCATCGTGGTGGACGATGCCATCGTCGTCGTCGAAAACGTCGAGCGCAATATCGGTAACGGTTTGTCGCCGCTCGCCGCCGCACACCAGGCAATGCGCGAAGTCAGTGGGCCGATCATCGCAATCGCCATCGTGCTGTGCGCGGTGTTCATTCCGATCGCATTCCTGTCCGGTGTTACCGGCCAGTTCTATCGCCAGTTTGCGGTAACCATCGCAATCTCGACGGTGATCTCGGCGATCAATTCGCTGACCTTGTCGCCGGCCCTGGCCGCGGTGTTGCTCAAATCGCATGGTGCCAGGAAGGATCGCCTGCAGCGTGGCATCGACGCGACTTTCGGTTGGTTGTTCCGCCCGTTCAATCGCTTCTTCAAGCGCGCCAGCGACGGTTATGCCGGCATGGTCGACAGTATCGTCACGCATCGCGGCGTGATGTTTGTGATCTATGCGCTGTTGATTGTTTTGACTTTCGTCGCCTTCCGCGTGGTGCCTTCTGGCTTCATCCCGGTGCAGGACAAGCAGTACCTGTTTGGCATTGTGCAGTTGCCCGCAGGTGCCACCATTGATCGCACCGAAACCGCGATCCGCAAGATGAGCGACTTGGCACTTGCCACGGAAGGCATTGAAAGCGCGGTCGCGTTTCCTGGTCTCAACGGCCTGCAATTCACCAACACACCGAATCAGGGCGTCATCTTTTTCGGCCTCGATCCGTTCCACAAACGCGACCGCAAGGCGCGGGATATTGTCGGCGAGTTGAACCAGAAGCTGGGCACGATACGGGAAGGATTCGCGATCGCGTTCGAGCCGCCGCCAGTGCTCGGCCTTGGCAACGGCAACGGTTACTCGCTGATGATCCAGGACCGCAATGACGCTGGCTATGGGCAATTGCACAACGCAGTCACCGCACTGCAGGGCCAACTGTTCCAGACGCCCGGGTTCTTGCCGCCGATCTCCAGTTATCAGGTCAACGTGCCGCAGTTCGATGCCGTGGTCGATCGCACCAAGATCAAGGACCAGGGCCTGACCCTGAGCAGCGTCTACGAGACGCTGCAGGTGTATTTCGGATCGCAGTATGTCAACGACTTCAATCGATTTGGCCGCACCTATCAGGTGATTGCCCAGGCCGATGCGCCGTTCCGCGACCAGCCTGAAGATATCGAGCAGCTGCGCGTGCGCAATGCTGCCGGTCAGATGGTGCCGATCAGCACGCTGGTGACCTTGAAGCAGAGCTATGGCCCAGACCCGGTGATCCGCTACAACGGTTATCTGGCGGCCGATCTGACTGGCGAAACCATTGCCGCAATGATGTCGTCGAACGAGGCGATCGAAGCACTCAGCAAGATCATGGATCAATCGCTGCCGCGCGGCATGGCCTATGAATGGACTGACCTCAGCTATGAGCAGGTCAACCAAGGCGACACCTCGATGATCGTGTTTCCGATCTGCGTGCTGCTGGTGTTCCTGGCGTTGGCCGCACTCTACGAGAGCTGGTCGCTGCCCATGGCAGTGATCCTGATCGTGCCAATGTGCATGCTCTCGGCGGTCGGGGGCATCTATCTGACCAACATGGGCAAGATGTTGGCGCTCGCTTCGCCGCAAATGATCGACAACGACATCTTCGTGCAGGTCGGTCTGGTGCTGCTGATGGGCCTGGCCTGCAAGAACGCCATCCTGATCGTCGAGTTCGCGCGCGAGCTCGAGCGTCAGGGCAAAAGCGTTGTCGATGCCGCACTTGAAGCCTGTCGTCTGCGACTGCGCCCGATCCTGATGACCAGCTTCGCCTTCATCATGGGCGTGATTCCGCTGGTGTTTACCAGCGGCGCCGGCGCCGAGATCCGCCACGTTATGGGCGTGACCGTTTTCAGCGGCATGCTCGGCGTGACTTTATTTGGTCTGGTGCTGACGCCGGCGTTTTACGTGGCGATCCGCACCCTGGTCAAACGACGCGAGGCCAAGGCCGAAACAGAGGTGGCGCATGTCTAGTTTCATCCCCGCAACACGTGCAATACGCGCCCTTGGCGTGCTCGCACTCACTGCCTCGATTTCCGGCTGTCTGCTCGGCCCGGACTACGTGCGTCCCGAATCGCAACTGCCGGCGGCCTTTGAGCACGCGGCGGCGGAAGGCGTTTCGCACAATGAGCTACTGGCCGAGTACTGGACCGTGTTCGGTGACGCGACGCTCAATGCGTTGGTGCGCAATGCCATCGCCGCCAATCTAGACCTGCGCATCGCGCGCTCCAAATTGGCAGAGACACGCGCGTCGCGGCGTGCGTCGCTGTTTGACCTGTGGCCAGTGATCACTTCCAAATTGGCGCGCCAACGTTCGTCCATGGCTTCCGCTGAGGCCCAAGGCGCGCCCAGCGACGAGCTAAGCAGTGACTACTACGAAGTCGGCTTCGATGCGAGTTGGGAGGCCAGTCTGTTTGGCCGCGGCACACGTGGCGTGCGCTCACAGAAGGCCGTGGTGGCGGGTGCCGAGGCGCAGCACTGGGGGACGCAGGTGGCGATCACCGCCGAAGTGGCGCGCCAATATTTGGAGTACCGGGGACTGCAGGCGCGACTGTTGGTTGCAAAGCGCAATGTCGACAACCAGGCCGAATCGCTGAAGATCACCTCGGCGCGACTGGAGGCCGGCCGCGGCACCGAATTGGACAGCGCCCGTGCCCAGGCACAACTTGAAATAAATCGCGCCAATATTCCACGGCTGGAAACCGCGCTCACCCGCGCGCGCTATCGGGTTGCGGTGCTGACCGGCCGCAACCCGCAGACCAAGGGGCTGATACCTGATCGCGCCGATCCGCTGCCGGAGCTACCCGACATCCAGCCCAGCGGTGATCCCGCTGACCTGCTACGCCGTCGTCCCGATATCATCGTGGCCGAACGCAACCTTGCCACACAGACCGAACTGATTGGCTATCGCAAGGCGGAATTGTTTCCGCGCATTTTTTTCGGCAGCACCGCCGGCTTTGCCTCCGAATCGCTTGGCGACCTCGGCGACAGCGGCACCAAGACCTGGCGCTTCGCGCCCTCGATCACCTGGTCGGCCTTCGACATCGGTCGCGTGCTGGCCAACGTGAAGGTGCAGCGGCATCGCACCGAATTAGCGTTGGCCGAGTACGAGAAAGCGGTGTTGTCCGCGCTGGAAGACGCCGACGGCGCACTCGCCGAGTATCGCAACACGGCAACAACCCGCGAGCATCTGGTGCTGGCCGCCAACGCCAGCGCCGATGCCGCAAGGCTCGCACGCCTGCGCTTTGATGCGGGCATTACCGATTTGAGCGTCGTGCTCGATGTCGAGGCACAGCAACTGCAAGCCGAAGACCAACTCGCGCAGGCGCACACCCAATCGGCGACCGCCCTCATCGCCGCCTTCAAAGCCCTCGGCGGTGGTTGGGTGAGAAGCGGCGCTCTCGACATGCGTTGAAGCGCATGTCGAGCCGCTTCGAACGCCCGGCATGATTGCCGGGCCGGACGCCCCGCACCAGGGACGGTTCGACCGCAGCGTGGTCACCATCGAAGGAATTTCTCGCGCGGACGCAAAGAGCAGAGAAGCGGCGCTCTCGACATGCGTTGAAGCGCATGTCGAGCCGCTTCGAACGCCCGGCATGATTGGCGGGCCGGACGCCCCGCACCAGGGACGGTTCGACCGCAGCGTGGTCACCATCGAAGGAATTTCTCGCGCGGACGCAAAGAGCAGAGAAGCGGCGCTCTCGACATGCGTTGAAGCGCATGTCGAGCCGCTTCGAACGCCCGGCATGATTGCCGGGCCGGACGCCCCGCACCAGGGACGGTTCGACCGCAGCGTGGTCACCATCGAAGGAATTTCTCGCGCGGACGCAAAGAGCAGAGAAGCGGCGCTCTCGACATGCGTTGAAGCGCATGTCGAGCCGCTTCGAACGCCCGGCATGATTGCCGGGCTATTCCTTGTGCCACTCACGCACTTTGGCGAGACGCGCGGCAGAAATATGTGACTCTACCTGTGGAATCCTCAGCAACTCTTTGAACTCCGCTGCGCTGGCTTCATCGCGATTCGAGCGAAGCAGAATTTCAATACGTAACGCCAGGATCGAGGCACGTCGCTCCCAATCGCTCGGCCCCTGTTTCTCTTGCAACGCTTTGGATAAATCGATCGATCGCAGAGCCGGTTCCAGTTGTCCGAGTTCCAGCAAAGCCTTCGCACGATTCTGTTGAAACGCGCTTACCGTGTAGTTCTGGTCTTGACCGGTCGCGGCAAAGATCGCGATCGCTTCATCGACGCGCTTCAATGCTGCATCCCACTGTTCTAAACCAAGCATTGCGGTCGACTCTGACTGCAGCGCTTCGGCATACTTTGGATGCTTGGTCCCAAAAAGCTGCAGCGCGAAGTCGCGGTAGTCGCCGGCGACCTCAAGTGCCCGTGCATTGCGCTCGAGTCCAGCGTAGGCATGGCTCAGCTCGCGCATTGCGGTTCCGCAGTGTTCCAATTTGCTTAACGCCTGAGCCTTGCACAGCGCGACGATCGGCCCGAGGATCGCCTCACCTTCTGAAAACCTGCGCTGCACATTGTAAAGATTGCCAACGGTCACCTGGGAACTGATGTTGTTGGGATGATCAGCAGGAAACAACAGCGCGTACATGCTCGCGGACTCCTTCAGGTAACGCTCGCCCTCGGCAAGATTTCCGGAATCGATCACCACTACCGCAAGGTTCTGCAGATTGTTGGCGATGCGTTCGTGCGGTGCCTGCATGATCCGGCGATTCAACGCCAGCTCTTCTCGCATCACGGTCTCGGCACGTGCGCGGTCACCCAATTGGAATGATGCATAGGACATGAGTTGCAGCAACTTGGAATAGCTTCGATTAGGTGGAAACGCCCTTGAATTCCAAGTTGCGTGGACGCTATTGAGATGGGCCACCGCGTCTTTGGCGCGGCCATTCACCAATAGGGTGTAGGCCAGGAACATTCTTGAATCGAGTGACTCTCGGGTTTCCGGACCGAAGATATTGTCTGTCGTGCGTACTTGCTCTTCGGCTAGTTCGACCGTGCCCTGCAGGTTTCCGTTTTGCACGAGGCTGTCAATATATGCGGCGACGCCGAGGTGCATCGCCTTGTCCTGCTTGGCCCGTATCACGGGCAATCGTGCGCGCAATCCGGCCTCGGCTTTCTGGCCCTGCCCTATGCGCTGCATCGCCTGAAATCGATTCACTTCGATTTCAACGTGGCGTCTCGAATCCTGTTCGCCCAGGCCGTCAAGCAGCTTGAGTGCATGATCGCCCTGCGCGATCGCGGCAGCAAAGTCACTGCTATTGAAGCTGATTTGCGCCAGCGTGCCGAGGAATTCCGCGCGCATCTCTGGCGTCAAGGTCTGATCCGACTCAAGTCGTTGCGCGGCTTGTCGTGCGAGCACGTCCGGCGTCGGACGCTGGTCTTCGGGCAGATCTTCGTTAGCCGATTCGAATACGCTGAGCAGAAAGTCCCGCGCAGCCTCAGCCCGTTGCGCCTGCGCTCGCGCTACCTTGGCCTGCCAGATTGCGACTCCCGCGCTGGCCAGAATTCCGAGTAGCACGGCCACCGTCGTCAAAACACTTCCACGGTGGCGATTGATGAATTTTCGAGCGATGTACCAGCGTGATGGCGGATGCGCGAGCACCGGACGGGCACCGAGAAAACGCACAATGTCGTCACCGAGTTCCGCCGCATCACGATAGCGTCGCTCACTTTCCATGGCGCAGGCCTTGGCGATGACCCAGCGCAATTCCGGCGGCACCAGTTCGGGCAGTGGCGTCAGCTCGCCCGGAAACATTGGCGGCGGCGCGTTGGTCAGCAACACGCGCAGCAGCATGCCAAGTGCATGCACGTCGGTTGCCAACGTGATGACCCCGCCGCGTGCCTGCTCAGGCGCACCGTACCCCGGCGTCATGATCGGCACCGCGGTCTGGCTCTGCGTTTCATCTTCGTCGAGCAGGCGCGCGATACCAAAATCGAGCACCCTGACCTTGCCCTCGGGCGTGACAAACACATTCGAAGGTTTGAGATCGCGATGCACAATCAGCGCACGATGTGCTGCAGCGACGACATCACACAATTGTGCAAACAGCGCAACGCGAGCGCGCAGTTCAAGCGCCTGATCGTCACACCACTGGTCGATGGAGACGCCTTCCACGTACTCCATGATCAGGTAGGGAACGCCGTCGCCGCTGACGCCGCCGTCGATCAGCCGGGCAACACCGGCGTGCTCGAAGCGCGCGAGAATCTCGCGCTCGCGGCGAAAACGCCGGTGTTCGTCGCTGTCATGAATGCCGCGACTGAGCAGCTTGACCGCTGCGGTCTGCGCAAAATCACTGTCGACGCGCTCGGCCAGAAACACCGTGCCCTGCCCACCGCGACCAATCAGACGCTGCAACTGGAAAGCGCCGAAGCGTCGACCGATCAGGCTTTCCGGGTTGAACTCCGGTCCGGCCGCATCGCCAAGCAGTTCGATGTGTTCCGCCACGTCGCGCTGCAAGAACCCGGTCTGGCCACGATCGGCTACCAGCATCAACTCCAGCTCGATGCGCTGATTGGCATCGGTGACATTCGCGTCCATCCAGCTTTCACGCTCGCCGTCGGGCAAATCGACACAATGATCGAATAGTGCCCGCAGGCGCGCATAGGTAATGTACATACAGAACCTCGACGTGGAAAAGCATGGCAAAGCGACATGTGCGTTTTTTCGGTGCGCTAGGAGCCCAGTTCACTCTGCAACCAGGCACGCGCTGCGCGCCAGTCGCGATTGATGGTGCGCTCGGAGAGCCCCAGTAGTTCAGCGATTTTCGCCAGGTCGAGCCCCGCGAAGTAGTGCAGCTCCACCACTTCGGCGGCACGTGCATCGGCGATTGCGAGCTTGGCCAACGCGGCATCGAGCTCCAGCGCCAATGACGCATCAAGTTGAACCGCGTCGACAGACGGCGAATCCAATCCGGTGTGGTGCACGCCCCCTCCGTGCTTGGGGCGCAAGCAACGGCGTGCGTGGTCGATCAGCAGATTGCGCATCGAGCGCGCCGCATAGCCGAAGAAATCACGGGGTGCCGGGGCACGCCCGCGCGCCGAGCAGATATCCAGGTAGACCTCGTGCACCAGTGCAGTGGTATTCAAGGTATGGCCGGCGGCGAATCGATGCCGTTCGCGATGGGCAATCTTGCGCAGGCGTTCGTACACCTGCTCAAAAGGCAGATCGGAAGCGGCAACGGTTGACGATGGATCAGCAGGGGTCATCGGCGCATTCCTGGCCCTTGGGGCGCTTCACTAGTGAACTTGTCAGCAGCCAAGCAGCGCCCGGTCAGGCGCGCTCCATTGTGCCAAGCGTCGCAGCGCAAACGCGCGCGTTCAACCGGCCAGATCGAGTTCGCGCTGCAAGAACGCCTTGGCGGTGCGCGTATCGCGCACCACCGTCGGCACGGAAACTTCAAGTGCACGCGCGACGTCCTCAACTTCCATGCCAGCGAAAAAGCGCATCTCCATGACCTGGGCCAATCGCTCATCGAGATCGGCGAGCTTGCGCAATGCCGCATCGATTGCGACCAGGCGCTCGGCTTGGGCATCCACCGGGATCGACTCGGCCTCAAGATCATCCAGCGCGATATGCACGGCACCGGCGCCACGCCGCTCCGCCACGCGCGCACGCGCGTAGTCAATCACCACTTGTCGCATCGCCTTGGCCGCGGTGGCAAAGAAATGGTGGCTGCTGTGGTATTCCCCGCCCTGGCCAGCGAAAAGTTTCAGGTATGCCTCATTGACCAGGGCGCGCGTGTTCAGGGTTTCGCCGCGTTGATGGCGCGAGAGCTCAGCATGCGCGATGCGCATCAGGTCCTGATGGACGCGCTGCATCAGCTGCGAGCGTGCCTTCGGATCATCAGCGGCCTGCGCGACCTGCCGGGTTATGCCAGATGGTTCCGTTTCGGTCACAGTACGCCTCCGGGCAATTCTGCGCTGGGTTTTGCGCGGTGCGAGGACCAGTAACACGTGTCAACGCCGCTGCATCCACGAGTCGATCGCGGCTTCGTGGAGTGTAGCGACATGTCGGCGGAATCTAGAGCCTGCGTCCGATATTCGGTACGAATGTGTTTTCGACGCGGGCATTGGCCTAGCGAAACTGGCCCCTTCAGGCTGCGCGCGCACAATGTCAGGCGCTTCCAGCTGTTGGGCACAGTCGTGATCTCCATGCTGGCTGGCTTACGTATGCTTGTGGATGGGGCGAGACCACTTTTACCCCGGCCCACTCGACAATCCGAAGTTCGACGATGCCAGCGGCGGAGATTTTACCCGCACACGGGCCGTGATGTTGTCCGAACGATCACCACCCTCACGCGGTTCCTGTTGCATCACTGCATCACTTACGTTTTTTGGCACCCGTTGAACGGGCACACCGCCGATATGATTGGCGCAGCAAAACCGGAGCAGTAATGGACCCATCCGATTGGTCTCGCGTTCGTGATCTGTTCGAACAGGCACTCAACAAGTCTGCGGTTGAGCGCGATGCATTCCTGGCGATTGCCTGCAGCGATCGTCCCGATCTGTTGGCTGAGGTCTGCGCGATGCTCGTCGCTGACGCGCAGGCGCAACAAAGCCACACCTCCCTTGGCGCGGCTGCGCCCGAGTTACTGCGGGCATTGAGCGGCGAAGAAACGGTTGCGCACGATGCGCAGGCGGGTCTGCGGCTCGGTCCATGGCGGCTGCTGCGCGAGATCGGCCGCGGCGGCATGGGCGCGGTCTATCTTGCTGATCGCGATGACGGCGAATACGTCCAGCAGGCCGCAATCAAGCTGGTCCGGCCTGGATGGGATATGGGCGAACTGCTGCAGCGCTTCCGCGCCGAGCGCCAGATTCTGGCGACACTCAACCACCCCAACATTGCGCGCCTGCTCGATGGTGGTGTCAGCGCGGATGGCAAACCCTACCTCGTGCTTGAGTATGTTGAAGGCATCGAGATCGGTCGCTACTGCAATGCGCTCCAGCTCAGCATCGACGCGCGCCTGCGTCTGTTCTTGACGGTCTGCGAGGCCGTAACACATGCGCACCGGCGTCTGGTCGTACATCGCGATCTGAAGCCCTCCAATATCCTCGTCGATGGCTCCGGTCAGGTGAAGCTGCTCGACTTCGGCATTGCCAAATTACTGCAAAGTGATGCCAGCATCACCGCCTCGGCATCGCGCATGTTCACACCCGAGTACGCCGCGCCCGAACAAGTGCGCGGTGAGTTGGTTACGACCGGCGTCGATGTCTACGCGCTCGGTCTGCTTCTGTTCGAGTTGCTCACCGGGCGGCGGCCTTATGGCGCGACTGCGTCGACCCCCGCCGCATACGAGCAGGCGATCCTGACGCAGGAACCGCAGAAGCCATCGCGCGCTGCCGCTGAAGCCGACGGCGAATCGGACGCGCGCGCCGCCGCCCGCAGTCTCAACCCAGCCCACCTGAGTGCGCAGTTGCGCGGCGATCTCGACGCGATCGTACTCAAGGCGCTGCGCAAAGAACCCGAACAGCGTTACGAAGCCGTGGCCGCGTTTGCCGACGACGTGCAGCGCTATCTGGATCGCAGCCCGGTCTTGGCACGCCGCGGCAACCTGCGCTATCGCGCCACCCGCTTCCTGCAGCGACATGCGCTCGCCAGCGGCCTCGTCGCTATCGCCATCGTCTCTCTCGTCGCCGGACTCGGTGTCGCGCTCTGGCAGGCCGAGCACGCGCGTGCCGAAGCCAGCAAGTCGCGCGCGGCGCTGGAATTCATGACCGGCCTGTTCACCCTGGCCGATCCGGTGGCCGCACAGGGCGAACGCATCACCGCGCGCGAGTTGCTGACCACCGGCAGTCAACGCATCCGCGAACAGTTGTTGGACCAACCCGCTGCGCGTGCCGAACTGTTACGCGCAATGGGTGATGCCTATCGCGGCCTTGGGCTTTACGACGACGCGTTGCCGATACTCGACGAAGCGGCGCGCACCGCCACCGACCCGAGCGTGGCGATGCTGTCGCATGCGATCGTGCTACACCAACTCGGTCGCTATGACGAAGCGCTCAAGGAGCTACTGGCACTGCGTGAAAACCAGATATTGCGACGTCCGACTGACATCGACTTCGTATCGCAGATCGATCTGCGTATCGCCGTGACCTATCTGTCGATGAACAAGCTGGACGAAGCCGGTGACCTGTATGCGCGCGTGTTGAAGGTGCAGCGCGAGCGTCACGGCGAGGACCACCGCAACACGCAGGAGATCATGCTGCGCTATGCCTCATGGCTGGTACTGCGCGGACGCTCGCGTGATGCCCATCCGCTGACTGGCGCCGTTGTCGCCAGTGTGCGCGCCCAGCAACCGCGCGACAACGAGTTCTTTGCGCGCGCTTTGGGCGCGCATGCCATGGTGGTGTCCAACACCGGGCCCTACAGCGAGGCTGAGGCGCTGCGCCGTGAGGAATATGCACTGACGCTGGACATCTTTGGCGATGAGCATCCCTACACCTTGTCCAGCCGCAGCAACCTTGCCACCGTTCTTTTCTCCGAGCAGCGTTTTGAAGAGGCGCTGTCCCTGTTCGAGGGTGTGTTGCGCGGCCGACGCCAGCAGCTCAGTCCGGACCACCCGCTGCTGGCCCTGGTCGCCAATCATGTCGCCAACTCATTGGTTGCACTTGGACGCGCCGAGGAAGCGCGTCCTTACGCGGACGAAGCGTTACATATACGCATGGCGGTATTTGGCGAAAAGCACCGCGACACCGCCATGTCACTGCGCACCCTGGCCAATGTTGAATTCGAATCCGGACACCTGGCCGAAGCCGAGCCATTGTTCGTGCGCGCCATCGCCAGCATGGAAGCCGCCCTCAGTCCGACCAGCAGCACCTTGGTCGGTCCGCTCAACGAACTCGCGCGAGTGCGGATGGCTCGCGGCACCCCGGAACCCGATTGCGCCGCTGCCCAGCGCGCATTCGATATTTCGGGTGCAGCAATCGAATTCGAAGTTCCAGAGGCGCAGTATCAGTTTGCGTTGTTGGGCGCGTGTCAGGCAGCGGTTGGTGATGCGCATGGCATCGAAGTGGTGCGTGCAGCCCTGGCGCGCATGAATGCGGAGTTGGGTGCGCAGGATCGGCGCAGCCTGATCGTCACTAAATTGTTGGCGGAAGCAGAGAAACGAGCACTACCGAAGTAGGCGGGCGCCCAATGCGGCGCGTGAATTTCAATTCGTTCGCTCCATGACCTGGCGCGGATTCGATTGAAACACTGCACTTCGGGACTAAAAAATCCGCGGGCCTTGTGAGCCAATAGCTGGGCACTCGCGACGACAACTACCGTTTGCCTTAGAGGACGTCGCGCCCTTTGTGCTTGGCCTGGAGCGATAGCCGGTAAGCAACGCCGAGGCACGGGCGGTCGCCAATCACGTGGTGGATCGCGCGGTCGCCGTCGAAAACCCGAAAACCGATGATCTCCCGACACGGGTCGTTGCGTATGTGGTGGTGAGGGCAGCAAGACCGCCCTCCATCCTACTGACTTCGGAGACATGAACATGAAAGTGATGAGTTCCTTGGCCGCGCTGGTGTTGGCCGCTGTGCTGCACACGCCGATCGCAACGGCGCAGGACCAAGACATTTCAGCCGCGCCGCAGCTTAACGGGCGCTTCCTCAACGGCGTGGCGTTGAACGGCCTGAAGTGGAACGGCCTGAGGTTGAACGGCCTGAAGTGGAACGGCCTGAAGTGGAACGGCCTGACCTGGAACGGCTGCAGATTTAATGGCGTCACGTTGCAGGGAATCACCTTCAACGGTACCAAGCTCAACGGCCCCGGCCTGGTGTTTCAAAGCAAGAATTTCAACGGCCTCACCTTGAACGGTTGGTCACTGAATGGGCGCAGCTTGAACAGCTACGCGGTCAATGGCGTTCAATTCAACGGCCCGGGACTCGTGTTACAGGGCAAGTGGTTGAATGGCGCATCCACCGTCCACACGGCACGCAGCCCGCTGAGCGGAATAGCGCTCAAGTCGGTTGGCGTACAACTGCCGCAACGCTGAGGAATTGACCATGCGCACGCTCATTCAAGCTTTACTGCTGACCTCGGCATGTCTGCTCTCGATCACAGTCAGCGCCGGCGACGGCGGGGGTCTGCGCGTCGAAGGCACACGATTTGTTGTACCCGATGCCAGCGGCAAGTTGTTGAGCGGCGCCGATCTTGCCGGGGCCGAATTGGACCTCGGCGAAGTCGGGGTGGTGCGTGTGGTGGCAGTCGAGCAAGACACCAGCGCGCGATTCAACGAAGTGTGGTTGCATAGCTTGACGCTGAGACAACCGGGCAGCATGGTGTTCAATGAGTTCTGCGCGCCGGATGCCAAGGGCGACACGCGCGTGGTGGTCTACCCCGGATACTTCGACGAAGCGCTGCATTACGTCGCCGACGCGGAGCGTTTCAGCTTCAGCTGTGTCAGCGGCGTAGAGGCCAAGTGCCTGCGCTGGGGCTATCTGCCCTGGCGCAAGGCACCCAATAGCGGCGCATCGCTGGCGCCGTACTACGAAACCTGCATCAAGCTCGCCCGCGCCGACTACCTCGGTGACGGACAAGCGTCCACCCGCGATGGCGCCGCGATCGACATCTACGATCACATCGGCGTGCAGCAGCCCACCACTGGACTCGACAAATTGCATTTTGAGGCTGGCTGGAACCTCAACGGTGCGGTCTGCGTACACCACACGCGCATTCCGGAAAATCTCACATTGGGCGCCTTGCGACAGCGTCTTGCGCCACGGTCGCCGGTAACACTGGGCGATGCGTGCAGCGAAAGTCTGGCGCAGTCACAAGGCGCGTTGCTCTTCAATCGTTCAACACCCTAGGCCAAGCTGTTGCTTGGCGGCAGCAGGAAAGGTCATCGCCATTGCTAAGGAACCTCTGAACAAGTCCGGAGCCGCGATAGCCCCCTGAGTCAGGGGGCGAAAAACCGCGGGTTTTTGCGGGTTTGGCAAGCAATAAGCAGTGTGGCGAAGCCGAAATGGTGACTTATTCAGACCTTCCCTAAGAGTCGGCAAGCAGCGCGAGCAATTCATCCACACTCATACGCGCGGCGCTGGTCTGTCCTTCGATGACCTGGTCGATGAGTTCTCGCTTGCTGGCATGCAGGGCGATCACTTGTTCCTCGATGCTGCCCTTAAGCACCAATTTGTAGATCGTGACAGGGCGGGTCTGGCCGATGCGGTGGGCGCGATCCGAGGCCTGCTGCTCGACGGCGGGGTTCCACCACGGGTCGAGATGGATGACGTAGTCCGCAGCGGTCAGATTGATGCCGACGCCGCCGGCCTTGAGGCTGAGTAAAAATACTTTGCCTTCGCCGCGCTGGAATGCAGCCACCGCTGCCTCGCGCGCCTTTGGCGAAGTGCTGCCATCGAGGTACTGATAGTCGATGCCTTCCTTGTCCAGACGCTCACGTACCAAGGTGAGAAAATCGACGAACTGCGAAAACACCAAAGCGCGATGGTGGTTGTCGCCGAGCTCCTGCACCAACTCGACCAATTGCTCGAGCTTGGCGCTGGCCAGATTCAACTCTGGGGCCACCAGATCGGGATGGCAGGCGGCGCGGCGCAGGCGCATGATCTCGGCCAGCACCTGCACCCGCCGCTGCTCGGGCGGCAGGCTGGTGTCATTCAAGCGTTGCAGCGATTGCCGTTTTACCGCCGCCAGCAGTTGCGCTTCGCCGACACTGGGTTCGACGGTGAGCAGGATTTCAGTGCGCGGCGGCAGCTCGGTCAACACCTCGGCCTTGGTTCGACGCAACAGAAACGGCGCCAGTAGACGCCGTAGATGCTCGCGCGCAGGGGCGCGCGGGTCGCGCTCGAGCGCATTCACAAAGCGCTTGCGGAATTGGTCTTCGCTGCCGAGCAATCCGGGATTGAGCACGCGGAACAAGCTCCATAATTCGCCGAGGTGATTTTCCAGCGGCGTGCCGGTGGTGGCGACACGAAATTGCGCCTGCAATCTGCGCACTGCCTGCGCGCGTTGCGTGGCGGCGTTCTTGATCGCCTGAGCCTCATCCAGCACCAGCGTGGCGAAGGCAATTTTCTCGAACTGTTCAATCTGCGCCACCAGCATGCCGTAGCTGACCAACAGCAAGTCGCCAGAGGTTAAATCAGTCAGTGTCTGTTCGCGATCGCCGTCACCGTACACACGTACGTTGAGCGTAGGCGCAAAGCGCATCGCCTCGCGACGCCAGTTGCCCACGACACTGGTCGGTGCCAAAACCAGCGCCGGGCCCTCGCCGGCGCGCGCAGTCAACATCGCCAGTGCCTGCACTGTCTTTCCCAGGCCCATATCGTCAGCAAGACAAGCACCGGCGCCCCATTCGCTCAGACGCATCAAGAACCGGAATCCATCGACCTGATAATCACGCAGATCGGCCTGGAAGTCTGGCGGAATCGCCGCACTGTGATTTTGCGCACGATCGATGCGCATGAGCTGGGCGCGAAACTTGGTGTCCAGCTCGCTCTGATCATCCAGTGCCTCGGCCAGGATTGGAGCCGCCACCGGGGTTACCGTAATGTTTCCCTTGTCATCGGCGAAGCCACGCAGCAGCTCCAAACGTCGCCGCAACTCGCCTTCAAGCGCAATTACCCGCTGGCCGTCCAGACGCAGATAGCGTCCCTGCGCAGACGGCAGTTGCTTCATGATCTCACTGAGCGCCACCACGCTGCCGTCGTCAAGCGCGATGCCACCCTCCGCCGAGAACCAGTCACGCTGACTCTTGACCTTGATGGTCAGCGCCTGCGCGTCACGCGGACGTCCGACGCGTAGCGCCTTGCCAACTGGCCATTCCAGCACCAGCAAAGATCCCGCCAGCTGCAACTCCTCGATCAACGCGAGCGCAGATTCCGGGTCACGCACTTCAAGAGTTTCGGCAATATCCGCGCCTTGCAGACTCGGACACAGGGCATGTAACTGCTTGCCGGCTTCTCGCTCTTCGGCCAACCGCCGCTGCGCACGTTGCGGTTCGCCAGCGCGGGTGAACATCACCGTTTCGGGTCCCGCACCCAACGGGTGGGCGCTGGTTCCAGGGCCAAACGGACGCACCATCAGGCGCAATCGCAGGCCATCGCCGAGCGGCTCCAGCACCGCATACAGCTGCGGATCAGCATCGATTTCCTTGACGCCGAACGAGGCCAGATCGGTATCTATCTTTACGCGTTGCGACAGATCCGGGAGCAGATCGAGCAATGGCGCCACGCCCTCGGCGGGCAGCTGCAGTCCACCGCGAAGGATGCGGCCGAGCGCCTGCATCGTCGCATCGAATCGAAACACCAGCAGCCGATCGCCCTGAAACTCGATCAGGCTTTCACCGCTTTCCGGAACAACCACCGAGAGCCTGAGATCGACACGCTGATCGCTCAGGCGCTGGGCGAGCAGCTGTACGTGTCCCGCTTGGACTGTGTAGGGCGTGCGCGCTTCGGCCACGTCAACCACGCGCGGATGGCCGATCAGCGCCTGTACCGTTCGCGAGTCGGCTTGCTTGAGCTCATCGACATAGCCTTCGTCACCGGCATCGGCAATGAACGCCTGCAATAGGCGACGGTCGGCGTTGTCGCCAGGCTCGATCCGCTCCATCGCATCGGACGCCATGCCGGCCGAGGTGAGCTGACGACCAGCACTGTAACCCTTGGTCTGCGGGCGACGCTCATAGAGAACCAGATGCACGCTATCGTGGATACCCGCGAACGCGCGTACACGCGGCTCGATGAGCGTGCACTTGCTTGGAGCCGATGAGGCATCGGCCTTGGCGCCCCGCGCCAGCGCGGTGAGCGCCTTCAGCGCACTCTCCCAGGCGTCCTGCGGGCGGCACCAATCGACCAGCGTCAGCGTTGCAGGTCGTACCTCAGAACGCTCCGCTGTTGCCAGCTGTCGTAGTTGCGCCGCGAGCAGGTGCCAGTCCGCTGTGGTCGCGTCGGCCAGACTGACGGCAAGTTGAGTGCGCAGCGCCGCACTGAAAGGGACTTTGGACCAGGTCAGCAATACTGCCAGCCACCAGCAGTCGTCGGGACGCAATCCCTTTGGCAGAGCAGGCTCGACCATGGCGCGCCCAGAGCCACGAGCACGCATGAAATTCTGCCACCAAGTGAGGGCATGCAGATCGCTGCCCAGGTTCTGGTCAGCGGTAATTTTAAGCAACTGCTCGCGGCGCTTGAATACTTCGGGTGTATCGCCTGCGCTCAAACAGGCAAGGTACAGTTTGAGAAAAAAGTCGCCAAGCAACGCGCGTTGACCCTGATCCCGACGCACGGCCTTGAGTGCCTGCTCCAACGGCTGAAAAACCACCGCGTGCGATTCTCCGCGGAGCGCCGAGCGGTATCCGGCAAGAAGCAGATCATTGATACCCGAGGCCCCCATGATCGCAGCGAGGGCATCGAGATCACCGCGTCGCAGGTGATGGCGCACCAGCGCATCGAGCAAGTGCGCATCGCTGCGCGCACTTACGCCAAGCAGAGTTTTTGCCTGATCGAGCCACCAGACCAGATCTGCGGTGGGCGCCCGCAGCTGCTGCCCGAGTTGCATCGCCACTGCCATTGCGCGTGTCTTCGGATGCAGCGCCGCAAGTACCCGCACATCATGCGCCGCCGCCCAGACCAGTGACGCCGGACTGGACAGGTGCCCGTATGCGCTGCGAATTTCTTCCAGATTGTGTTGATCTGGATCGAGCCCAGCCAAGAGCGCCGCGACGTGCAGACGCTGCTCGATCGCCGGTCGTTCAGCAGGATTTTCGTAGCCGTAAAGCGGGGCGCGCGGCCTGAGGAAAGCACTCTTCCAGGCCGCGATGCGACCGCTATCCACTAGGCGGCGAAACACCGCAGCGCGCAGCAACAGGCCACCAGCGCCGACGACACCGGTGCTCTGGCCCAGCGAGGCAAACTGTGGGAGATTCTCCAGAGCCTGCTTGACGCGATTGCGACTGGCACTACGCCATGTAGCATGCGGCACGACTTCCGCCAGGCAATCACCCAGACTCGCCACCAGTATCGGACTGCTGCCCAAAGTGAGCGCTTCGATCAGGCTCTGATCAGCATCGTCGAGCTGCGTATAGCGCTCCACCAGCGCGTGTTCGGCGCTGGAATTTTTTTGAGTCGGTTCCGCCATGCGATCTCCCAGGCATGCAGATCACGCCAGGCAAGGCGCAATCGGTTCTTGTCGCCAGTTAAAACGCCTTGATCAGCTCATCAGCGAATTCCGAGCACTTCACTTCCTTGGCGCCTTCCATCTGGCGGGCAAAGTCGTAGGTCACGGTCTTGTTGCCAATGGCCACATCCATGGCGCGGATGATGGCGTCAGCGGCTTCGGTCCAGCCCATGTAACGCAACATCATTTCGCCGGAGAGAATCACCGAGCCCGGATTGACCTTGTCGAGGTTGGCGTATTTCGGCGCGGTGCCGTGTGTGGCTTCAAACACGGCATGACCGGTGACGTAATTGATGTTGCCGCCCGGTGCGATACCGATGCCGCCTACTTGCGCGGCGAGTGCGTCGCTCAGGTAATCGCCGTTGAGATTCAGCGTGGCAATCACGTCGAATTCTTCCGGACGAGTCAATACCTGTTGCAGCGTGATGTCGGCAATCGCATCCTTGATGATGACCTTGCCGGCCGTCACTGCGGCCTTCTGTTCGGCATTGGCCTCGGCCTCGCCCTTTGCTGCCTTGGTACGCTCCCACTGATCCCAGGTATACACCTGGTCCGCGAAGTCGCGCTCGGCCAGCGCATAGCCCCAATTGCGGAACGCGCCTTCGGTGTACTTCATGATGTTGCCCTTGTGCACCAGGGTCACGGATTTTTGCTTGCTACTGATGGCAAACTCGATGGCAGCGCGAATCAGCCGTTCGGAGCCATCCTTGGACACGGCTTTGATACCGATGCCGGATGTTTCCGGGAATCGAATCTTGCTGTACTCCTTCGGATACGCCACTTTGAAAGCTTCGAGAAACTTCTTGTTGGCCTCCGAGCCGGCCTCGAATTCGATGCCCGCATAGATGTCTTCGCAGTTCTCGCGGAAGATGGTCATATCGACTTTTTCCGGATGCTTGACCGGACTCGGCACACCTTTGAACCAGCGCACCGGACGCAGGCAGACATACAGATCCAGCATCTGGCGCAGCGCGACATTGAGCGAGCGGATTCCGCCACCGATCGGTGTCGTCAGTGGGCCCTTGATCGATACCAGATAATCGCGACAGGCCTGCACCGTGGCTTCCGGCAACCAGGTACCAAATTGATTGTTGGCCTTCTCACCGGCGTAGATTTCCATCCAGTGAATCTTGCGCTTGCCACCATAAGCCTTGGCCACCGCGGCATCAAACACACGCACCGAAGCGCGCCAGATGTCGGCACCGGTGCCATCACCCTCGATGAAAGGAATGATCGGGTTGTTCGGCACACTGAGCACGCCGTTGGCGATGGTGATTTTTGCGCCGTCGGCGGGCACGCTGAGTACTGGTTCGGCCATGGTGTTTCTCCCGGTAATGCGCGCGCCAAAACGGCGTGCAAAGGCGGCCATTGTAGAACGCGGGATGTTTCACCGCACAGCGCTTGCGCGATCGGTGTGAGGGCGGGCCAATCCACCTTTGCAGCAAAATCGCGGTAGACAAGCACGTCACGGCAGGCTCGCGCACAGACCCGGACGGAAAACCATTGATTTCGCGGCCGATCCAAGTGATCTGACTGGCGTCAGTGGCGGTCATGTCGCTAGGCGTGTCGAAAAAACGTCGGTAGGTGTAACCCACCAAGGAGTTACGTCATGCCCACGATTATTCGACTCGTTCTGCTCGCTCTGCTGGCCACGTCATCGCACGCGTCGCAAGCGGCGCAATACCGCGTCGGGGGCAATGGCGGTGCGTGTCAATTCCCCACCATCCAGGCCGCGATCAATGCGGCGGCCTTAAATCCGGGCTCCGACGACATTCTGATTGCGCGCAATGCTACTTACAGCGCGCAAGCATTAACCATCAGCGGGCAAACAGTGCGCCTGATGGGCGGTTACGCAAACTGCGTGCAGGTCACGGCGGACACCACGCGCACCATACTGAGTGGGGCTGGCGGCAGCGCGGTGAGCGTGATCACTGTGCTAGCGGAGGCAACCGTTGCACTGCAGGCATTGACCATTACCGGTGGCGATGAAGCCACGTCGGTGAACGGCTTTGGCGGCGGCATCGACATCTCCGGTAATGCCTTTGTCTCGTTGAATAATGTGGACGTGAGCAGCAACGCGGCAGGCTTTGGCGGCGGCATCAGTGTGACCGCCAGCGCGGGTACCTTTAACCCTTCGCAACTCGCCATTATTGAAGATGTCGTGATCCGCGACAACGCCGGCAACCACGCAGGCGGCGGCATCTACTGCGCCAATTCCTGGATCAATATGTTCTGGGCGAACAGCACGATCTACCAGAATCGCGCCGGCTCCGCTACTTCGCTCGATAAACCGGGGGGCGGCATACGCGCGCAAAACTGCAAAATCAACATTGCCACTTCGAGCCTGGTCGGTACCATCAGCGGCAATACCGCGACCGGCGCGGGCGGCGGTGTCAGCATCACTGGCAGCGACGCCACCATGTCGTTGTACAACAAAAATCCGAACACTCCGCTCAGCATCATCGGCAACACCGCCAACGGTGTGGGTGGCGCACTCGATATCCGCGATAGCGCCCAGGTTTACGGATTCGACATCGTCATTGCCGACAACATCTCGCGCACTGGGGGCGGCGCGGTTTCGCTCTACGACAGCGACGGCAATCGCCGCACCAAGTTCGTGATGCAAGGCACGCTCAATGGTTCGCCTGCCGGCGCAGTGAACTGCTCTGCCAGTTTTGATTGCAATCGCATCAACGGCAACATCGCGCGCACGGTTGCCGGTGCCCAATTGCCCGCAGCGGCGATTCGCTTCAGCGGCGAAACGGATAACGGTTCCAACGGCATCGCCGAATTTGAACTGTATGGGACGCGACTCACCGGCAACATCGGAGAATCACTGAGCTACGCCGTTGGCGCCAGTTGGGGTCGCTTCGATGGCACGCTGATCGACAACAACACGGTCAGCATCCATCTGCTGGATATCGGCGCCGCGGGAAGCTTCGCGGTGACCAACAGCACGATCAGCAACAATTCCCTTCCCAACGGTGCCGTGATCCGCGGCTTCGCCACCGAGTTGCGGCGCAGTTTGATCTGGCAACCGGGTCGTGACTTGTTCAGTCATCCAGGCGGCGGCAACAACGGTGCGGGTACCGTCACCTACACGGTGTCCAACAACTTGCATGGGGTCACGCCTGATGCGAGCAATGTAATCATCGCCAATCCGATGTTCGTCAACGCGGGCGGCGGTGATTTTCATCTGGCCGCCGGTGCGCCGGCGATCGACTATGCGACGCCTTCGGGCGCGCACAGCCGTGACCGCTTTGCGCGCAATATCGATTTGACGTTGGAGCCCAACCCGGTGGGCCTTACCCAGGACGCGGGTGCGTACGAGAAACAATCAGACGATGGCTACAACGCCGCGCCAGTGATCACGCTGCCAGCGGCGTCGCTCACTACGGCTGAAGACAGCTTTGTGTTCATCAGCGGCTATGCGCTCAACGATCCGAACGGCGACGTGGACGGGCGCTTGGTCATGGGCGTGGCGCGCGCGTCGGGTGGGTTCCAGTCGTTCTGGTTCGGCGACACCTCGTATGTCGAGAGCAGCACAGATCCGGCAGACACCTTCTTTCCCAACAATGTTGCCATCACCGGCCCGATGGCCTCGATCACCAATCATCCGATCAACGGCACCGGTGGCAGCTTTTTCTACCCGAAGCCCAACGTCAACGGCCCGATCAGTATTTCGCTGCAACTGCATGACTTGGGCAACACTGGCTTTGGCGGCAATCTCATTGATAGCGAAGTGATGGTGATTGATGTCATCCCGGTAAACGACAAGCCGGCATTCAAGGCGAATGTTCCGATCCTGCGCGCTGCCGGTACCAGCGGTCTGCAGATCGTGAACCTTGGCGCGCATATCAACGACTTGGTGTTCGGCCCCGCCGACGAATCCGCGCAAACCATCGCAGCATGGGAATTCGTGGCACTCGTCGACGACGAATTCGGCGTGCTTGCCGCCACCCCGAGCCTCACCGGCGACGGCTTCCTCGCATTTCAATTGTCCGGCGTTGGCGATGAGGATTGCCAATGCGGCAGCGCTTTTTTCAGCGCCAGAATTCGCGACAACGGCGGCACCGCCAATGGCGGAATCGATACCTCCAATGCCGAGGTATTCGAGATCCGGGTGACCGCGAACGGACTGTTCGCGAACGGGTTTGAGTAGATGCTGTGCCCGCCGCGCCAGCGGACAAATGTTGACGGTATGCGAATTTTTGCATTCCAACGCGTTGGCTGGCGTACGCGTAGTCCAATTCACGCTTGCTTTACTACTTCAACGGAGACCGATGTCATGCGAACGCCTTTACAGACTTTTTCTGCTCTGCTTGGAACGACCGTCCTGATGGGATCCACCGCACTGGGTCTGCTCGCGGCAACCCCGGCTGCAGCGGCGGTAATCACCGTCGGTAGCGACGGCGCATGTCAATTCAACAATTTGCCGGCCGCGATGGCCGTGACCAACAGCAATGGCCAGGACGACGAAATTCGTCTGGCCAACAATGCGTCTTACACATTCATCGCGGTGCAAAAATCCGACGGCAACGAACTGACGATCAAGGGCGGCTACCAGAATTGCGCCAGCCCGAATCTGGCCTTTCAATACACCACACTGGACGGCAATGGCATGTCCGCGTCGGTGTTGTCGGCGAAAAGCGGGAGACTGTTCCTGAAAAATCTGCAGATCACCGGCGGCGCGCCCAGTGGTGACAGTGCGTTCGGCGGTGGAGTGAACGTGACCGCAGGAGTGCAGCGCATCGAACTGCAGAATGTACGCATCACCGGCAACAGCGCTCGCCATGGTGGTGGATTGTCGATCGCCGGCAAGCCGGGAAACTGGGTCATGGTGAAGGCCATGGGCCTGACGGTGGACGACAACTACGCCGACCACAATGGCGGCGGAGTACATCTGGCGTATGCGAATGGCACCGTCGACTCGCTGCTGGTAGAAGGCAATGTCGCCAGCAATGACGGTGGCGGCATCTGGATGGGTACCGACGCGGTGCTGCACAATCGCAGCGGCCGCACGCGCAGTGGCATCATCGGCAATAGGGCAAAGCACAATGGCGGTGGCATCGCCTTGGTGCGCGGTGCCGGAATGGAGATGTTCCATGTCAGGCGTGCATTTGCGCCAGCGCAGATATCCAGGAACAGCGCCGAAATCGGCGGAGGCGTCTACATTTTCAATGATCGTCCGGGGCTGACGACCGGGTTCAACGCAAGTGGGATCGTTGGCAATGGCAACAGTGCAACCGAGGAGGGTGGGTTTGCAGCAATCCATACCATCTCCGAAAGTGACGAATCGGTCATTGCCGCCCTGCACATTTACGCCGGTGCGCCGCCGGTCGGAGGAGGAGGTGTCGAGTACTGCGGGCGCCCAACCGAATGCAACTTATTCAGCGAAAACCGCGCCGTTGATGCAAAGGGCGCCTTCAAACCCGGTGCCATGGTGTCTGTCGTCAATCTCGGTCGTGGCGGCATCGGTCTGGCCAGATTCTGGAACTCGACCCTGAGCAAGAATCTTGGCTACAACCTGTTCCAGCACTTGTCCGACAAGGAAAGCGGTTACGCCGAAGAAATACACTTACAAAATTCATTGGTCGAACGCAACGAAGCGGAAAAGAATCTGTATGCGGTCGAGGGCGATGGCTCCGTCTACATTTTCAACAGCACCTTTGCGCAGAATCTGATTCCTGCCGAAGCCATTGCCACAAACGGACCGACCTACATCCGCGGCTCGATCTTTGCGGACGCGTCGCCGCTGCTGAGCGCCATCCCGCCGAACCATTCGATCTTCAATCTTCTGGTGCGAAATGCATCGGGATTGTCGGGACTGCCGCTGATCTTCGAAGCCGAGCCTCGCTTTGTCGACGAGGCAAATCTGGATTACCGATTGCGCACCGATTCACCCGGTCTGGATCGCGAATGGAATGATGGCGCCATCCAGCAGGATCTGGATCTGCTACCGCGTAATGTGGATTTGCCCGCAGTGCCGGATTTCAACACACCGCGGGACCTGGGCTGTTTTGAGCGCCAATCATAATTGGCCGCGAGAATTGGCCAGGCTGATCGGCTATTGGCCGTAGGTCAGCACGGGAACGCGCAGTCGATCCGAAGCCTCTGCGCGGCTCGCAACATAGAAGAGCGTGGCAAACGCAATAGCGCCTCTTCCGATAAAAGAAATCCGGGTGGTCACGCGCGCTCTCCTGTGCGCCGAGCACGCGCGCAGTGCCACCCCGGTCTGCACTCCTGACCTTTGGCGCTTGCGCTCGTGCAATGCGGATTTCATTCTGCTGGCTGACCACGTCGACAGGGAGTTAATCATCCGATGAGTGCTGGAAACCTATGGTTGGCCACATTGAGCCTGGCCACGACGCTACCGATTTCCGCGGCTGAGTCCGGTGCCACCCCAACACCCGAAAGCATCCCGGCCGCTCCGGATGCGCCTGCGCTCACGCCGGGTCCCGACGAAAGTTGCAAACTAAGCGGCTTCCACGAGTTCGATTTTTGGATTGGTGACTGGGAAGTGTTTGCTACCGACGGCGGCAAGCTCGGCGAAAACCGGATCAGTGTTGTCAACAAGGGCTGCACGCTGGCCGAGCATTGGACCAACAGCAGTGGCGGCGAAGGCAGGAGCTACAACGCCTTCGACGGCCTCACCAAACGCTGGTATCAGTTCTGGACGGACGACCAGGGCGGCACTCTGTCGCTCTCGGGCGGGCTGCAAAATGGGTCCATGGTGCTCACCGGCGAACGGCCCAATTTGAGCGATGGCAAGCCGCAGCGACAACGAATTACCTGGACGCCAAATGTTGATGGCAGCGTACGCCAACTTTGGGAGACTTCGGATGACGGAGGTGCCAGTTGGCAGACGTCGTTTGACGGGGCCTATCGCCGCAGGCCTTAGTGCGGTCGGGCTCAAGCGCTACACAGGAAGATTGATCGCAAGCTGGCGCGCACGATGAGCCGAGCCCAGCGTGTGCCCTCCGCTCCCTCGACGCACACCACGATCTTCCGTCGGCATTGCCGTCTGTGTGCTGCCAATAAAAAAACGGCCGGGGTATACCCGGCCGCTTAGATGTCCAGCGGACGACGCCGACTCGGCGTCGTCAATGTGCAGTCTTATTCGAAACCGTTGCCGAAGATCTGCGGAGCTGGTCCAGACGCAGTGACAACCTGCGCAATCAGGCAGAAGTCAGTGATGTTGCCAACATCGGCGCCTGCCGAGTCAACCGCAATCACGCTCCAATCCGAGTTGAGCACCAGACCGTCAAAGGCAGACAAGGGGCTTGCCGGAGTCAGCACGCCACTGATAGACGGCGGCGCCGCGCCGCATGAAATCGCCACACCGCCCTCATCATCAAAGGTCGCTGCGATGTCGTGCACCTGGCATCCGTTACCACCCAAACGATTGCCAAGTGCCACAGTGGTACCGCTGGCAACATGGCGCAGCGACAACGACAGATCACCCGGCCAGGTGTGCGTAATCGCTACCGAGACATTCAGATCGTTGACGCCGCCGGTTGCCGTCACAGTCTGCGTAGCAGTGGCGCCTGTGGCAATGTTGTCAGGGATCGGCACATCTGGACCGGTGTAACACACATTGGCAGTGGTCACGATGCCCGTTGTGAAGCTACGCGGCGCAGTGAAGGTTCCCTGTCCACAGGGATTGTCTGCGCGTACTCGCCAGAAATAATTCGTCGACGCGCTCAGAGTCACTGCGGTCTGCCAAGTGGTCGCAGGAATGGTTGCCGAATCGACAATCGCTGCGAAATCACTGGTAGTACTGACCTGCACTGTGTAGACGGTAGCACCCGCCACTGGTGCCCAGGTCAGAGTCGGTTGATAGAGCTGTCCCACCGCAGCATCTGCCGGCAATGTCAACGAAGCCAGGGCAGGTGTGCCATTGGAGATGTCGACGGCGAAGCTGTCGCCACGCACGATCGGGGTACCGCCACCATCCGTGGATTGAACGTTGATGGTGTAGGTGCCGGTCGCTGTCGCTGCACTGGTCGTGACGCTGAGCACGGTCGGGGCACCGGCAGGCGTTGGTGTGACCGGATTTGGCGAGAAACTCGCAGTCGGGAACACTGTGGCATTGATGCCCGGCGTGCTCATCGTGACCGGGCTTGAGAAGCCTGAAAGCGCGCTCAAGGTGAAGTTGACTGGCGGCAATGCGGTGCCAGCGCAGACCTGCAGATTAGCGGTCGGAGTTCCCATCTGATAGGACGGACCGTTGCCCAGGTTGGTGACAAAACCCGCAAACGAACGCTGTGAGACTGTGCTGGGCAGGGTCACAATGCGATTGTCGGTCCAGGTCATGCCAACCACGGCGCCGCCCGCTGAAACGGAGACTCCGTTGTAGTCCCCCCATTCCTGACCGTCTGTGATGTTCTGTGACACTACGGAAGAAACCCGCGTTTCCTCGATCCAGGTTGTGCCGCCATCGGCGGAGAAAACGTAATACCAGTCGCCTTTGTCGCGCAATCCAGCACCAGAGTTACGCGTGTCTTGGTAGCCCACGTGTACGTTACCCAGTGCATCGACATCAATCCACGGTTGGAAGCGATCTACCGTGGTCTGATCGGCGACGGAATGCGGAGTGGTTGTAACGCTCCAGGTTGCGCCTTGATCGTCGGAAAAGGCCACTTGAATCCATGCGTGCGTGGCAGACGCACTGCCGCCGCCGCCGCCCGGACTGCCCGCGGCCGCATTTTCGTCGGTGAAGGCAACATAGATGCGGCCATCACGCGGACCACCGCTGGTGTCGGCGTCAGCCGCGGCGTAAATAAACGCGCGGCGCGACTCCATCGATGGAATAGCCATGTCGAAATCGCCATGCAGGTCATAAGCAGAATTGCTGGCACCCGTCCCCGCGCCGTTCAAATCAACAAACGTCGCGCCACCGTCGTCCGAGCGCAGCACGCGAATTTCAGTGGACGCATTGGTAACCGTCGGCCAGAAGTAATAGACGCGACCCTGGCGATCGGTGGTGATATCGCTACCGATACCACGCTCTTCCGCGCCAAACGAGATGGTGGGAGAGAACGTCATCGGAGCGCCGCCGTTGACCGGCATCGCACTGGAGGCGGCAAACTGCATGACATTGCCTTGGTGCCACGTCAGATAGGCACGACCAAAGAACGGCGAGGTCGGCGACTTGTCGACATGGATGAACTCCTTGTCGGAACTGCCGGTCGAGACGTTCGCCGGACCAAGCCAGGTCTGGCCATTGTTGAACGTCCAGAACACTTGGGTACAGAACTGACCGCAGCCGCTCACCAGGCTTGCGGCAAAGCCAATGGCCCCGTCCGGACTCCAATCCATTGCTGGATCGCAACAGGTGTTCGGCAACGCGCCTGAATTTCCCCACGTCATGCCGCCGTTGCTGGTGAATGACATGCGCTGGCCACCACTACCGTTGGAACCAGCGATGGCGATGTTCGGGTCGGTGGGATGAAATTCGATCGAGGTCTCGTTGTCACTCAAAGTGGAATCGAACGGGCCTTCGGTCAGCACCGGCGCCGCTTTGGGCAGCGGGTCGGTCGCCAGAAGAAGAGGCTGCGGCTTGTTCTTCGGATCCGGGTGATAGTGCTTGCCCAGTCCTTTGCGATGCAGCACCCCGCCTTGGGTCAGTCCGCCATAGGCAATCAGAAACGCCTTGTCCAGTTCACGCGGATAGTGTTCATTGAGTGGAAAACCCTGAGCCACGAACATGCGCCGCGTTTCGATCTTGAAGAAAGCAGGTACACCCGGACGGTAAACGTCGTTCTCAGGAAGCACCTCAAGGTCCGCCGCGCGCAGCTGGTAGTTCCGGTCGTCCCAGGGACCAAACTTCAGCAAAGCCTGGTAGTCGACGCTGGGATCAACGCCCAGCGTATTATTCGGTTTGTAAACAGGATCGGCAGCGAATGCCGTGCCGGAGAGCAACAGAAAGGCCAGAGCCTTCCAATTCCTCCGCCACGCGGAAATGAATGTGTTCATATTTCCTCCCTAGTAACCTGCACCCCGCAGGCGTTGAACGCGCAGCATAGCTCCGTCTTCCGGAGGATGTCACGGCGTTCGACCAGACGGCTTCCTGAACGGGCGGCATTACGCCTCAAGAGGCTCTGCGACCGCGCCGAATGGGACGCTTAAAAAATTGATACAGCGCAAATTTTTAATTGGATGTGATTGGTGAGCGCAAGGCAGGAACGAGAATCGCAGCGGGTACCGAGTCAATGGGGCGCACGCAGAACGGGGGCCCGGACGCGTGCAAATTTAAGTCCCTGAATGACCCGAGCAGTTTCATCGCCATTGGTTACCCTTACCGCTTCAGCTGATTCGGCATCGCGCTTCGCTGCTGTCGCCAGCTCCGGTTTTGCTGATTGCCGATACTCTCCTTCTACTCTTTGGAAACCGTGCATGTCTGCAATCTCCGCTGCTCGCCTGCAAGCGTTGTTTTCCTCAGCGATCGATCTGCCTGAGGGTGAACGTGAAACGTTTCTGCTCGAGGCCTGTAGCGGGGATGAGGCTGCGCTGTTTGAGCTGCGCAGTCTGTTGGCCATGGATCAAACGATGGTTGACAGAACGATTCGTCCGATCGCGCCTGAGCTCGCGCGTATGTTGGTGGCGGCAGCGCCTGCAGAATCGCTGGTTGGAATGCGCGTGGGTGCGTTCGAGCTCGGCGAGGAACTCGGTCACGGCGGCATGGGCAGTGTGTATCGTGCCGAACGCGTCGATGGCAGCGTGGCGCAACACGTCGCAATCAAGTTCGTACGCCGCGAACTGCTCGATGCCAACACCTTGCGTCGGTTCCAGTTGGAGCGGCAGACGCTCGCTTCGCTCGACCATCCCAATATCGCCCGCCTGATCGATGCCGCCGAGCTGGCCGATGGCACGCCCTATTTCGTCATGGAGTACGTCGCCGGCGAGGCGATCACCGAACACTGTAACAACGCGCGACTGGATGTTCGCCAACGCGTGGCGCTGTTTCGCATTGTCTGTGCGGCAGTCATGCACGCGCACCGCAATCTTGTGGTGCATCGTGACCTGAAGCCGGGGAACATCCTGGTCAGCGCAGCAGGTGTTCCCAAGCTACTGGATTTTGGTATCGCCAAACTACTGGCGACCGGTATCGACCCGATCGCCGCCGAGCACACCGGCACGGCCCATCGCTATTTTTCACCGATGTATTCGGCGCCCGAGCAACTGTTGGGCGGCCCCATCGGAGTCGGCTGCGATGTCTATGCGCTCGGGCTGCTGCTGTACGAGTTGCTGGCCGGCTCACGGCCGTTTGATTTTACCGGCCTGAGCGCTGGGCAGATCGAACGATTGGTGACGACCGTGCCACCGGTTGCACCCAGCGCAGCAGCACAGCGCATTGGCGCACCGGAGCCGCTGCAGCGCCAGTTACGCGGCGATCTGGACGGCATAGTGTTGCGCTGTCTGCGCAAGTCACCCGGCGAACGCTACGCATCGGTTGAGCAACTGGACGCCGATCTGGACAACTTTCTCGCCGGCCTGCCGGTGCAGGCGCGGGGCGGACACGGTTGGTACCGTGCGCAGAAATTCGTGTTGCGCAACACCGTTGCGGTGACTGCGAGCGTGCTGGTGGCGACCGCGTTGCTGATGGGTCTGGTGGCCTTCGCCTGGCAGGCGCGTATTGCCCGACAACGCGCTGCCCAACTGGAGCAAGTCGTCAAGTTTCAAGTAGAGATGTTGGCGCAGGTGAACCCAAACCTCGCCGGACAATTGCTCAGCAAGGACGTCAACGCTCTGTGGAACAAGGCCCTTGCGCAGTCGGGCACGGTCGACAGCGAACGCCTGGCACTGACATCGGCTTTCTCAAGCGCATGGCGACGCATAAATGCAACGGATGCTGCACGCAATCTGATCGACAGCACCATGCTAAAGCCGGCAGTGGCAGCGATCGACAAGCAATTTGCCGATCAGCCTTTGGTGGACGCCGCGCTACGTCAAACCATTGCGGACCTTTACCAACAGCTGGGCCTGTTGGATGCCGCGCTGCCGCTGCAACAACGGGCGCTCCGGATTCGCAGACAGATGCTGGCAGCCAGCGATCCGGAATTGCTGCGTTCGGTGTACGGCATGGGCATGTTGCTTCACTTGCGATCTGATCTGGTGGGGGCGGAGACACATCTGCGCGAAGCGTTGGCAGGACGTCGCGTCAGCCTGGGCGAAGATGCTCCTGACACTCTGCAATCGATCTACGAACTCGGCATTTTGTTGGTAACACAGGGACGACAGGAAGAAGCGGAACCTTACTATCGCGAGGCGTTGACCCGGCGCCGTCGCTTGCTGGGACCCGAACACGCGGACACACTTCAATCTATGAGCAGTCTGGGACGTTTGTACTCGGATCTGGGGCGGCTGTCGGATGCCGAGCCCTACATTTATGAGGTCTTCGAAACGGCGCGTCGTACGCTGCCCGAGAACGATCTGCAGCGAATCGTGTCGATCAACAACATGGGCCTATTGCTGCGCACACGCGGCAAGCTGTTGGAAGCGGAGCCCTATGCCCGCGAGGCCGTCAATCTGCGGCGCAGTACGCTGGGCCAGGACCATCCAGAAACCCTGGTTTCGGTGAGCCTGTTAAGCGTGGTGTTGCAGGAGCAGGAAAAGTTGGCCGAGGCTGAGCCCTACACTCTTGAAGTGCTGGAAAGCCGGCACAGGATGCTGGGCAAAGATCACATTTATACGCTGATCGCGACGCTCAACATGGGTTCGCTCTTGCGCCGTCAAGACAAACTGAGTCAAGCCGAGCCGTTTTTCCGGGAAGCTTTCGCAAGATCGCGCCCAACACCTAACGTGGACCCATTTCTTACCTGCATCGCAATCTACAAGTTGGGAGATGTGTTGCAGGCGCAATCGAAGCATAGCCAGGCGCTCGAGGTGCTCGCTCCTGCTGAGAGCGAGATGCGCAAGATGTTCACCGGAGACAATGCCTCGCGACTGGCCAACTTTCTGGTGGCGCTGGGGCGAGCCCGGATCGGGCTCAAACAGTTTTCCGCGGCCGAACGGAACTTGCTTGAAGCGGTGGAAATCTACCGCGAGTCGCCTGGACCCTTTGCCAAAGATCAACGCGACGGCGCTCAAAGCGTTGTCGATCTGTACACTGCGTGGCATCTGATCGAACCGCATCAGGGATACGACGACACGACGATGCAATGGAAGCGGAAAATGCTGGAGTCAGATTCTTCCAATTCCGCAGCTGCGACATCGCCACAGCCCATCGCGACAAAGCACTGACCTTTCAGGCTTTGATCAGGCCCATCGAACTTCATTGGGGTAGCAACTCGATCACTTGGCCGCGAAATTCGGCGGCGCGCCAGTGCAGCGGTGTCGAAGAAAGGACTATGTGGTCACCGCTTCCACACCTAGATGCCGTCCGAGCCAGGCGCGCGCGAATCGCCATTGTCGACCCACGGTGGCGGTCGAACTGCCTTCAACCTCGGCAATCTTTTCGTTGGTGAGTCCGGAGAAAAACTTCAGTTCCACCACGCGTGCGCAGTCGGCATCGAAACGTGCAAACGCGGTCAATGCGGCATCGACCGCCAGCCAATCGACAGAGTCGTCGATGATCGGCGCCTGGTCTTCGCGCAAGTCGTCAAGGGTCACAAAAACCGTACCGCCGCCGCGCTTTTCACAGCTGCGAAGCCGCGCGTAATCGATCACCACACGGCGGATGACCGTGGCGGCAATCGCATAAAAATGATCGCGGTTCTTCCACTCAGCGTCCTGCTCCAGAAACAGTTTGGCATACGCTTCGTTGGCCAGCTCGGTGGCCTGCAGAGTAAATACGCCGGGATGGCGCCGAACCTGGTTGCGCGCGATCTCGCGCAATACCGGGTAAACCGCGCTGACCAGTTCGGACTCAACCGAACGATCGCCGGCTTTCCAGCGGCCCAGCAACTCGGTGATCGGAATTTGTTTGCTGTCCACGATGTGAGAACTGGGAAAAGAAGAAACAGAATAGCAAGAACGCGAGGAAGTTCCCGCGGCCGGGGAAGTCTGGCGGGTTGCCCGGGAGTTGTTACGCTCCCCAAATCAGCAATCACGCTGTAACTTCACCTGACCCTGCGCGCTCCTGCAAGACCAAGTCAGCAGACGGACTAAGCTGCGCTACCTGTCTTCAATCCTCTGTGCGCTCCAGAGTGCGGCGTTTTGCCATCGAAACCGCCGCACCCTGGCAGATGCCGTCGGTTTCTGCTCAGGTTCGCCGATCAAACCCCGGTAGCATCGTCGGTACGTATTACCCAGTTCCCAAGGAGCAACCGTGATGAAACGAATAAGCGTTGTGCTGTCGTTGAGCCTGGCCTGCGGTTCCGCGCTTGCCAGTTCGATGGTTGCTCCGGCAAAAGCAGTGGCTGCGCCGGATGTGGCAGGGATAACGATGCCGGCGAGTCGCGTCGTCGATCAGCCCAATGCGGTGCTGAACGCGCTGAAACAAAACGACTTCGCTGCCCTGCAGGAAGCCTTCGAGCAAGACAAGGACATCGTCGCGATTGCCAAGCAATGGAACGAACGTGCCGACCGTCAGCGCGCATTTCGGGCGAAGCATGCGGCTGGGAATGTAGAAGCACACGGCCCGGCGATGCCGCCGTTGGTTGACGACACGATGCAGCAGACTTGGCAGAAATTCCAGTCCACCGCGGGCGTCGACGCCCTGGTCGACGAGTGGCAACCAAAGATCGCCGAGCAAGTCGGCAAGAGCCTGCTCGCATTCAATGTTGGCTTCGGTGCAACGCTTGCCAGCATTGCCAGCGAAAAGAAATTGAGCGCGCATGAAGTGCAACAACTGACGCAGTTGATGTATGCCGTACAGAACTGGACCGGACGCGTCGACTTCGCCGACCGCGAGCGTTTGCGACGCGCGTTTCTGGCGGCTTCACAGCTGGTTCGCCAAACCGGGCTCAAGCGTTTCGATGACACCCAGACCATGGCGTTCGAAGATGCCATCGTTTATGGTGATGCGATGCTGAAAACCGTCAAGCAAGTGTTCGCGGCGTATGAGGTTGATGTCGATGAGATCTTGAACAGCGTGCGCTTCACCGAGATTGACACGCTCGGCGACAAGGCCACGCTGCACGCCGAGGCGCGTGTATTCGGTGTCGATATCACCCACGATTTCAAGATGCAGCGTTACCAAGGCCAGTGGCTGAGCAGCGACTCGGTCGACGCAACGGCAGACGCGATCGAAGTGGCCGAGGCAGCACAGGCGGCAAGCGAGGCAGCAGCGAGCGATGCGCAAGCGGCCCCTGGGCCGGAATCTTCGTCCACCAGTTGCAGCCCGGAAAACGAGTTCGATGTCGCGGGGGATGTAGCGCCCGAGGCGAATTAGCCTCAAGTAGCGGTCGGCACCCGACTCGTGTCCGCTTGTCCGGACTTCGATTGGATCGCAAAGACCACAGTACTCCATCGTTCGGTGCGCGGGCACCTGCATGCCGCCGACGGCAGAACGCCGAGTGCCCCTCCTTATGACAACACGAACTAATCGAGGGCGAGTCGCAGGACGAGCCCTGTCCTTCATTCGGCCGGCACGCTCGCCGCCGCTGGCAGCAGTCCCACGCCACGTGCAGCATCTCTCAGTTGTTGATGGCGCCCTTCGGCCGGCCAGCCAGAGACCTTGGACTTCAACCTGCCATCGCGAAAGAAGTAGAACGTAGGTGTTGCCCAATTGTCGATCAGTGGCCACTCTTCGGCGCGATAAGCGACGGTGATCGGCGCGTCCGCGTGTAATTTGTTCCAGGCCTGCAACAGATCTACGTCCAGCCGTCCGTTCACGGGCGCCAGCCACTTGGCATTCTCACGAAACACGGCAGCAAGCTCGACGTCCTTATCAATGGCGGCTGTTGCATTCTGCGAGAAATGACATAGCGGATGAGACACCACAATGATGTGTGGTCCCTGTGGAAGTGTCACGATTCGTCGAGTGATCTCGCGATCCGCTTTACTCACGACCAGTTCGGTCGGCCCTGTGTCGGGCGGAATGTCGCCCAGCACAAGTAAAGGCAACTGTTCCATTGCTGGCGTAGGGTGGCGCGCATAGACCTCAGCAGCCCGATCAAATGACCGGGTCAGGACATGCGCTTCAAACAGTTGCGAAAAATGCACATCGGAGGCCGCACCCTTGGCGATGAGCCGGTCGAGTACTCGGCTCATGTCCTCCACGTATTTCTCTTTTCTCGAGTAAAACGCGGCCATGTGTGCGGCGCGAAATAGAAGACCCAAAGAATCGCTATTTAACCTATCAGAATAGTGTGTATTTGTGATTCCTGAAAAATTCTCGACGTATTGTTTCTCTATAATCGACGAAAACCGTCGGTCGGGCATCTCTCCTTGCGTATTGAGGATGCCGCTCAGCTGATCGAAGCGGCGTTCAATGGCACCGGCCCCAGGTCGGGCTGACGCGCATGCTGCAATCAAAAACAACAGGATCAATATCGCCATGACCTTGGCGCAATTCTGAGCACCGTTACTCTTTCCAACCATGTGCAATACTCCGTTCGCAGAACATCACACGAAGCCAGAAACAACGAGCAGGCACATGCCAGTGCACGCAGACCAATCGGCAACTCGGACAGATCAGCGTCCGGCCTCCTACGAACACGCCGCCTACCCAGGCCGGCCGCAGCGCCCTCTGCCGCAGGACGGCAGAAGGCGGAAAAGCACAAACTTGGAAATATCTAAAACGTCAGCAATTGGCCTTGCATACCATCTGAACGGCCCAAGAACAGGTTGCCCGGCTTGAGCAATTGTAGCCTGTCCTGTCACCATTTGGGCGCGTCTCCTTGGGCCGAGGAGCATTGGGGTCTAGTGGTCCGTTTTCTGCTCCGGGTTCTATAAAGCATTTGGCCGCAGGGTCTTCGGAATCTCCAAAGTCTCCCGTCAGGATTTCTGCGTCCAGTTCGGACTCTACGCGCACATTCTTGATCATGGGCGTGCTGTTCTGCGATCCGAATAGCGCAAGCACCTGGTAGATCTGGGATGGCGTCAGGTTTGCCTCGAGGTCGGCGTAGCTGAAACCTGTAAGGCCGGCATCATTGAACGTCAGGCTCTTTAGAAATCTTGCTCTTGCAGTTTTGGAAAGAAGATGGAGCGGCGATTTCGACTTCGCGGTTTCCTGCAGGTACTCGTTGATGTCTGCGCGCGATTTGATTGGCGCGATCAGAAAGGCGAGATCTGCGTCGAGTTGCTGCTTCTTTAAGTCAGCAGACAGGCTTGTGTTGGCGTCGTTTGCGCTGTCTTTCTGTGCCAAGCCTGAAGCTTGCGATACGACGGGAATCGAGGAGAGCAAGAATGCAAGCAGAAAGGACAATATCGAAAACTTCATTAAATATTCCTTATGGCAGGGGATATCGGACTGCACCCAGTGACAGAATCAAGAATGCTGATAAAAGGGCGCGGCAATCTTATAGCG
>Ga0163153_10000364_pt1 | contig 80148 bp, 74 predicted proteins | sample OliLakLV19MP6IB1_FD_148629 | JGI IMG/M metagenome (GOLD analysis project Ga0163153, IMG submission 148629) | Freshwater microbial mat bacterial communities from Lake Vanda, McMurdo Dry Valleys, Antarctica - Oligotrophic Lake LV.19.MP6.IB-1 | ecosystem: Environmental > Aquatic > Freshwater >... | reverse complement strand
TTGTACATCCCCGGCCTCTCGAACCGCAAAACCGGCCGAAAGGATTAATGGCGAGGTATTTTTACTCCGCCCGCGGACGACAAAACGACGCCGCTTAAGTGATGTAGTTTTGCACCGGCGCGCACAGTGGATCGCGATCGGCCCGATCAAGACCCATCTTTACGTCCTAGTTTATACGCCACGCGGCGCCAACCACAGGATCATTAGTTTGCGCAAAGCGACGAAAAAAGAAGCAAAGGCCTATGTCGAAGCGAAAGCCCAATAACATCCGGCAGAGCGACTGGGACGCGGTAGACTCTCCCGAACTCTCGGAGGTGATGCTGAAACAGCTGAAGCCGGCGCGAGGGCCGGGCCGCCCCCGCGCGCTCAATCCCAAGCAGAGCGTAACGCTTCGGCTCGACCGCGAAGTCATTTCCCACTTCAAGGCGACAGGCACAGGCTGGCAGACGCGCATCAATGCGACACTAAAAACCGCTGTCGGAGGCGGGAGCGCAAGCAAGGGGAGTGATCGCTATGTCGTCAAACACGGCGACGGCTGGGCCGTCAAAGCTCCTGGCGCATCGCGTGTAAGCGCGATCGCCCCGACGCAAAAGCAAGCTGAGGCGCGCGCGAAGGAGATCGTGAAAAAGCAGGGCGGCGGTGAGGTCCACGTTCATGGCCGAGACGGAAAGATCAGAGACTCAGACACAGTCAAAAAAGGTCGCGATCCATTTCCGCCCCGCGACAAGAAGCACTGAGCGGAACTCCTAGCGTAACGAAGGCCGCGTTCTGCGCCCTTCGTTTTCGCTTATCATTTCCGATCCTTCGGCGGGTTTGGATCGCTGCCGGGCGGGACTGTGTCCTTCTGACGGATCTTGCCGTCCTCGCCCTTAATCGCGACATCGCCACCGCCAGCGTTTCCGAGTTTTTCGCGAGCCGATTTCACGGCTTCACGTTGGGTGTCGAACACAAATCCGCGATCCGCGTCGTTGCGCTTGTCGACCCATTTGTCATCGTTTTTGCGATGATAGACAGTGCGGTCTGTCCCGCCGTCTTTCTGTTTCGTCATTGAAATTATTCCCAATCGTTCGTTGAGGTTGAGGTGTTGCCGCCAAGACTCACGTCGGTGACAATCGCAAGGCTGAGCCTCGAGTCTCAACGAAGCATTAATCACTGCGTCGCGTTGCGCTTGCGAAAGCGATCGAAGCCGGAGGATCGAGACGCGCTACACGCTTCATCAACACGCAGCTCGATACACGAGAGCGCCTCCCGCGCGTCAGGCGCGGGTTCGCCCAAGGCTCATGAAATCTTCTTCTTCGGCTTCACCTTCTCCAAGCTCAACACAAGCGCATCCAGGTCCGTCGTTGTGAGCGCTGCGACTTCCGCCTTGGTGTAGAATGGTCGGGAGACTTCAACATTCACGCGCGGCGGACGCTTCCTGTGTTGCTTGCAGAACTTGCACGATAAGCGCTTCGCGAAATCGGCGACGCGCCCCTCGGTCCCGTAGAGCTTCACCAATTCGATCGCGGTGAAGAGCGTGCCGCGCGCGCATCCCGTGCAGCCGAAATAGAGCCCACTTAAACGCCCAAGCTGGCCGAACTTCACTGGCACTTTCTCTTTGTACGCCACGCGCGCGTCCCACCGTCGGCCAAGGCGATGCCTCCTCGCAGAGACCTGTTGCACGCTCAACCAATTTGTGCTTGTTTTGTTCTCACATCGGGGGACCGGTTGGCGCGCATCATTCCGCGGGCCGACCACGTCGAGACATCAGCGCCCTTTTCTTCAACGCTTGAAGAAGGCGCGTCTCGCCATGAACCGTCTCTATCTGACCGCACGCGAATACGAAGCGCTGCTGAGGAAGCAGAACGGCGCCTGTTGCGTCGACGATTGCGAAGAGACCGAAGGTCTGATCGGCGAGCACTCGACGCCGAACGCATGGCGGCGCGCCAAGCCAGACCAGCTTATGTGCAGCAGCTGCCACAAGATCAAAACGCTGCGCGACATCAAGAACATCTGGAAGGTGAAGCGCCTCAATGGCGCAGCCCTTTCGCAGTACGAACGCCGCCGCCGCTATGGAGCGCAGCTGCGCAGCCGGCCCTTCCAGTCGCCGCGCGATCAGTTCGGAGCTTCATCGTGGAAGCGCTAATGATCGCCCTCGCCGCGTTGATAGCTCTCGTGCTGATCGACGCTGGCTATTGGATCGCGGTGAGCTTGGTGCTCTGGTCGCCAGTTATCATCGTGGGCGCTGCCACGGGATGGCTTGCGATTCATGAGGGAATGGCGCCAGCGGAAGCCCTCATCACAGGCGTTCTCGCCAGCATAGTCGTGCGCCGCCTAGGCCGGCGCGCGGAGAGATCGTACGATTGGAACGAGTAACCTCGTGGTCGCCCCAGCGCGCGCATTACGAGCGGCTTTCTGCTCTGTTTTAACGCCGCGCTGGATCACGAAATCTGTGGCGCGGCGGCTACTCTCTTCGCGCATATACTGACAACGTTGGCCTGACTTCAGCGCGCGCGAGCATACATCAAACTTGAGTGCGGTTCTGGAGAGGGAAACAGTGGCCAACGACAAGCATCACCATCCAACGCAGTCCAACTCACGCTTGCGGCGCGGCCTGCGAGATGCTGTAAATGCAATGGCGAAATTGCCTGGAACGTACTCGAACCCGGGCACTCTTCTCACGTGCCGGTATCATTGTCGGTATCGGGCCGGATCCGAAATCGGATTATCTCTTTTTATTCAAGTCGGTCGATGAAGATGCCGAGTCCTCTTCCGGCACCATCCTACGCTCGCGAAGCGCGCGTAGGATGTCCTCCGAAGCCTCGGCGTAGGAGGACGGCGCGCTCCACACGCGAGCTTCGGATGGCAGGCCATCGCTCTGCACTTTAGGCCATCGCGTGCGCGTGCTAGCGCTTAGCCATGAAACATCTGACCTTTGCCCTAGCTTTGGGCCTTGTTGCGTGCGCTACGGCGCCTTCCGCTGAACATCATGGCGCGCCTTCGATCGCCGGAATTGCGCCGCGTTGGGATGCGGCGCGTGCTGATGCGGTTTTGCAGCGGACGCAGCGTTTGCATTTATCGCCCGACGTTTCCGCGCTGACGGCGGGCGAGCGCGTGGCTGTCGGAGAATTGCTGCAAGCGGGCCAGCGCATCCACCAGCTTTACATAGTGCAGCGCCATCCGCAGGCGCTCAATGCCGAGGCTTATCTCGCGGCGCACCCAGAGCTCACGCGTGAGAATGATCTTTTCCGGATGAATTCCGGGCCGATCGCATCGACCTTGAACAATACGCGCGAGCCGTTCTTGACCGTCTCGCCCGAGACGCCGGCGCGAAACATGTATCCGGCGGGCGCGACGCGGGAGTCCATGGATGCGTTTCTCGCCGCGCATCCTGAGCGTAGAACGACGCTGCTGGATGATCGCACACTTGTTGTGGAGGCGACGGCTGAGAACCGCGCGCAAGCGCTGATGGTGCTGGATCATCATCCGGTGTTTGACGCGCTGCACCCCGGCCTGCGCGCGCGGCTGCAGAGCGAAGAAACGTATTTGGCGCTGCCCTACTCGGTCGCGTACGCGCACGACATCCTGTTCATCACCGATCGCTTGAATGCGGCGGCGGACGCAGTTGGAAGCGGCGATGCGGCGTTCGCGCGCTATCTGCGGCTGCGGGCGCGCGATCTGCTGGCCGACGATTATGAGGGCGGCGATGCGGCTTGGGTGACGAGCGAGTTCACCGGCAATCTCAACGCGCAGATTGGCTCTTACGAGACGTATGACGATGCGCTTTATGGCGTGAAGACGTTCTTCTCGCTTTCGTTGCTGGTGCGCGACCGTGCGCGCAGCGATGAACTACAGGCGGCGTTGGCGGACATTCAAGTCGTCGAGAATGCGCTGCCGTACGCGCATCATCGCGAGGTGCGCACCGACATTCCGGTCGGCGTTTACAATGTCGTCGCTGATTTCGGTCAGGCGCGCGGGACGAACACCGCGACAATCCTGCCGAACGAGGCCTATCTGGCGCGCCAATACGGGCGCACGATTTTGATGCGCGGCAACATCCTGTTGGACGAGAGCATCTTTGCCGAGAACCAGCGCGCGTTCAATGCGGCGGTGATCGCGAGCCAAGCCGGTGATCTGACGACCGAAGGCGGCTTCTATCGCACGCTGTGGCACGAGATCGGACACTATCTCGGCGTCGATCAAACAACCGACGGGCGCGATCTGGATTCGGCGCTGGAGGATACCGCCGACCTGCTTGAAGAAATGAAGGCGGATTTGGTGTCGCTGACGTCAGCGCGGATTTTGCAACAGCGCGGGCGGCTGACAGAAGCGCAGCTACAAGGCATTTACGCATCGGGCATCCGGCGCGTGCTGCAAAAGAATCAGCCACGCCGCGATCAGGCGTATCAGACGATGCAGCTGATCCAGTGGAATTGGTTCATGGGTCGCGGCGCGCTGCGGTTCGAGAATGGGCGTTTGCGCATCGACTATCGCCGCTACCCAGAAGCGGTGACGAGCCTGTTGCGCGAAGTGCTGGCGATCCAGCGCGCCGGTGATCGCAACGCCGCGAACGCGTTCGTGGAGCGCTGGACGACATGGCGGCCGGAGCTGCACGAAGTCATCGCGCAACGCATGCGTGAGAGCGAGCGGACGCGGTACACGATCGTGACATATGAGGCGCTGGACGGCGCGCGCTGACGGGGGTGGACGTGGATTGCCAAGCGGCGAGCGAGGACATCGTCATCGTTGCGCCGCGCTTGCCGGAGGCAGCCGGTGAAGCGGCGTATTCCGCTTATGAAATCGATCCTGCGGTGCTGGAGACAGCGACGCGGCTCGATGAAGCGCTGCGGACGGCGCCGGGCGTCTCCACGTTTCGCCGCAACGACAGCGCTGCCGCAAATCCAACCATCCAAGGCTTATCGATACGCGCTTCGGCCCCTTCGGGAGCGGGCCGCGCGCTGGTCACGCTCGATGGCCAACCGCTCAACGATCCGTTTGGCGGCTGGGTGATTTGGGGCGCAGTGCTGCCGGAGACCATTTCCGCCGCGACCGTGTTGCGCGGCGCGGGCGCTGGGCCGTACGGCGCCGGCGCGCTGACGGGCACAGTGCAATTGGATGAACAGCGCGCCCAAGGCGCGGTGCTTTCACTTGAAGGCGGCGAGCGCGGATACGTGCGCGCTGCCGGCGTTGGCGAAGCGCGCGCGGAAACGTGGTCGTTCATGCTCGCGGCGGCAGCGCAACAGGATGACGGCTGGATACCGGTGCGAGACGGGCGCGGCGCGGCCGATGCGCCGTTGTGGTCTGACTCAGTTACAGGCGCGGCGCGGGTTGAATGGCGCGATGGTGAGCGTGTGTTCTCGGCGCGGCTCGGCGGCTATTCAGAAAGCCGCGGCGCAGGATTGGTTGGCGCTGAATCTGTTTCGGATGGCGCGACTTTGAGCATGACGCTGGCGGCGCCGGCGGGCGACTTTGCTTGGCGCTTGCAAGCCTGGGCGATGACATCGGATCTCTATAATAGCTCAGTCGCCACCGCGCCGGATCGAAGCGCGACGACGCCGGCAAATGAGCAATACGAGACGCCGGCGTTCGGCTGGGGCGGCAACGCGGCGTTGCGTTGGACCGGCACGGAGCACGGCGTGGAGATCGGCGCCGATCTGCGCACAGCGGACGGCGAAACGCGTGAGCATTTCTCGTTCAGCGGCGGACAATTCACGCGCACGCGCATTGCGGGCGGGCAGACGCTAACGGCGGGCGCTTATCTTGAAGGCTGGCGCGGGTTTGGCGATTGGCTCTTTACCGGCGGCGCGCGCGCGGATGTGTACCGCGCGTGGGATGGCAGCCGGGTGGAGCGCTTGATCGCGACCGGCGCGCCGGTGTTGCAATTTGCGCCAGCGGATACGGAGACGGTTGCGCCGACGGCGCGGCTCGGGGTGCGGCGCGCGTTTGGCGACGTGTTCGTGCGCAGCGCCGCCTATGCGGGGTTCCGCCCGCCGACATTGAACGAACTTCACCGCCCCTTCCGTGTCGGCAATGACGTCACTGAAGCGAATGCGGCGCTCGAACCGGAGCGCATTGCCGGCATCGATTTCGGGATTGGCGGCGCGCACGGCGATTGGTCCTGGGACGCGGGCGTGTTCGCGACGCGGCTTGAGGATGCGATCGTCAATGTCACTTTGGGCGCAGGCCCCGGCACGTTTCCGCCGGGCGTGTTCGTGCCGGCGGGCGGCGCGTATCGGCAGCGGCAGAACGCGGGTGTGATCGAAGCGGCGGGCATAGAGGCGGAGGCGCGCGGCGATTGGGACGAGCGCCTGGGTTGGCGCGCGGCGCTGAACTACACCGACGCTGCATTTGGCAGCGGGCCGCTTCGTGGCTTGCGCCCGGCGCAATCGCCGGCGTGGAGCGTGAGCGCTGGGCTGAACTGGCGCACTACGGACGCCACGACGCTTTCGGCGGCGCTGATCTACGAAAGCGCGCGCTTCGAGGACGATCTCAATACGCGCGAGCTGGATGCGGCGATGATGCTCGATCTGCGCGCCGAACAGCGTTTAGCGCGAGGCGTTAGCGTCTATGCCGCCCTGGACAATGCGCTGGATGCCGAGATCGAAACGGCGGAAACGGCCGATGGGATCGAGAGCTTCGGGGCGCCGCGCGCGCTTCGCTTGGGCCTGGTGCTGCGGCGCTAGCGCCGCACTGGTCCGGGCAGACTGGCGCGCTGGAAAGAATTGCCCTAAGCCCGCGCCCCATGACACGGAAACTTTCCCTGACCGTCGATGGCAAGAACATCTCGGTTTATCTGCACAAGGGCGACCTGCCCGATAATGTGACGTTCAACGGCCCGGTCGCGGTCGATAGCGAGACGCTTGGCCTGTCGCTGATCCGCGATCCGCTGTGCCTGGTGCAGATCTCCGATGGCGAGGGCGAAGCACACTTGGTGCAGCTCGACCGCACCAGCTATGACGCGCCGAACCTGAAGCGCGTGCTGACCGATCCGGCGCACCTGAAGCTCTTCCATTTCGCACGCTTCGATATCGCCATGTTCATGCGCGATCTCTCGCTCGTCACGACGCCGCTTTATTGCACCAAGATCGCCTCGAAGCTGGTGCGGACCTACACGGACCGTCACGGCTTGAAGGATCTGACCAAGGAAGTGCTCGGCCGCGACATCTCCAAAGATCAGCAATCGAGCGATTGGGGCGCGCCTGAGCTTACAGACGCGCAGCTGGCGTACGCAGCGTCGGACGTGCTGCACTTGCATGCGCTGAAGGAGCGGCTGGATGCGATGCTAGCGCGCGAAGGCCGCACTGAGATCGCGCAATCGTGCTTCGACTTCCTGCCGACACGCGCCGCGCTCGATCTTGCGGGCTGGGAAGACACGGACATCTTCGCGCACGCATGAGCAAGAAGCGGTAGCGAAGCGGCCGCGCCGCCATTACGTTCGGCGCATGAGCAAGATCAATCTTGGCGACAAGCTCGCCCAATTTGAGGGCCATTGGCAGCCGCGCGTTGTTGGCGCCTTCAACGGCCATGACCTGATGGTGGTGAAGGTCAAAGGGCAATTCCCTTGGCATTCGCACCCTGACACCGACGACTTCTTCCAAGTCCTGCAAGGCGAGCTGACGATCCGCATGCGCGATGGCGATGTCACGCTGAAGGCTGGCGAAGTGTTTGTGGTGCCGAAGGGGGTCGAGCACGCGCCGTTTGCCGAAGAGGAAGCGCACGTGATGCTGATTGAGCCGAAAGGCACGCCGAACACCGGCGATCCAGCCACTGCCGCGCCACGCCGCGAGATTTGAGATGACGACCGAGGCGTTCACGCCCCTGCCCGACATGATCCGCGCGCACGCGGCAACTGCGCCGGAGAAGATCGCGCTGATCCAGGATGAGCGGCAGCTCTCGTACGGCGGCCTCGACAGCGTGATGGATCGCATCGCTGCGGCGTTGCAACGCGAAGGCTTGGCGGCGCGGGACAGCATCGCGATCTGCGCTGGCACGTCGATCGAATATGCATGCGCATTTTTAGGCGCATTGCGCGCCGGTGTAGCGGTCGCGCCGATCGCGCCGTCTTCAACCGCCGACAGTATTCTCGACATGGTCGCCGATTGCGGCGCGAAGGTCTTCTTTCTTGATAGAAGTGTGGCCGATGCGCTGGGCGATCGGCTTGGCGCTATAAAAGCAAAGCTTGTCGGATTGGGCGACGGCGCGCTGGGCGTATCTTACGAGGCTTTCGTCGCGCCGGAGGGTGCAAAGCCGGCGACGGTGACGATCACCGAGGATATGCCGTTCAACATCATTTATTCGTCGGGCACAACCGGCACGCCGAAGGGCATCGTGCAGAGTCACGGCATGCGCTTCGGCCACGTAATGCGCGCGGCGCCGATGGGATACGGCGCGAGCACGGTCGCGCTGCTTTCAACGCCGCTCTATTCGAACACGACTTTGGTGAGCTTCTTTCCGGCGCTCGGCTGGGGCGGCGCGGTTGTGCTGATGAAGAAGTTCGATGCGGCGCAGTACCTCGATTTGGCCCAGAAGCATCGCGCAACGCACACGATGCTGGTGCCGGTGCAATATAGCCGGCTGATGGTGCGCGAAGATTTTGGCTCGTACGATCTCTCAAGCTTCGTGATGAAGTTTTGCACCTCGGCGCCATTCTCCGCGGCGCTGAAAGCTGATGTGCTGAAGCGCTGGTCGGGCGGGCTGGTTGAGTATTTCGGCATGACCGAAGGCGGCGGCACCTGCGTGCTGATCGCGCATGTGTATCCGGACAAACTCCACACGGTGGGGACGCCCGCGCCAGGGCACGATATTCGCGTCATCGATGAAGACGGGCGCGAACTGCCGCGTAGTGAGATTGGCGAATTGGTTGGGCGCTCGGAACTGGTGATGAGCGGCTATCACAATCGCCAGGATCAAACGGACGCCGCGACGTGGGTTTCGCCTGATGGCTTGGCGTTCATCCGCACCGGTGATGTTGGCCGCTTCGATGCGGATGGGTTCGTTGAACTCATGGACCGCAAGAAGGACATGATCATCTCCGGCGGCTTCAACATTTATCCGAGCGATCTAGAAGCCGTGCTGCGTCAGCACCCGGATGTTGCGGATGTCGCTGTTGTCGGCGTACCGAGCGCGGATTGGGGCGAGACGCCGGTGGCGTTTGTGGTGTCGCGCGGCGCAGATGCCGCGGCGCTGAAAGCGTTCGCGAACGAGCGCGTCGGCAAGACCCAGCGGATCAGCGCCGTGGAGCTAATCGATGAGCTACCGCGCAGTCATATTGGCAAGATACTGAAGCGCGAGCTGCGCGATGCTTACGCGGTGAAGCGCTGACCATGGAGCGCGGGCGTCCCCACCCGCGAATTTGTCCAACGGAGTTCGCGGGCGCCCCCCCGCGGTCCATAGTTTAGATCTTGACCACGTCCTGCTCGATGCGGCCGAAGATGGAATGGTTCTTGGCATCGCGCATTTCGATTTCGACACGGTCACCGTGTTTCAAGAATGACGTCGATGGCTTGCCGGACTGGATGGTCTCGATCATGCGTTGTTCGGCGATGCAGGAATAGCCGCGGCCGCCTTCGCTGATGGGCTTGCCGGGGCCCTCGTCGGCGCCGCGATTGGAAACTGTGCCGGAGCCAATGATCGTGCCGGCGGCGAGATCACGCGTTTTCGCGGCATGCGCGATGAGTTGGCCGAAGTCGAAATTCATGTCATCGCCGGCGTTGGCGGCGCCGAAGGCTTTGCCGTTCAGCGTGACGTGCATCGGCAGATGCAGTTTGCCGTCGCGCCAGGCATCGCCAAGTGTATCAGGCGTCACGGCGACGGGCGAGAACGCCGACGATGGCTTCGATTGGAAAAAGCCGAAACCTTTTTCCAGCTCAGCCGGAATGAGATTGCGCAGGCTGACGTCGTTCACGAGCATCACCAGGCGAATGCGCTTCCGCGCCGCTTCGGCGCTGATGCCGGCTTCGCAATCATCGACGATGACGGCGACTTCCGCTTCGAAATCGCAACCCCAAGCTTCGTCCTTCAGCGGGATGGCGTCACGCGGGCCGAGGAAAATGTCGCTGCCGCCTTGGTAGATCAGCGGATCGGTCCAGAACGTCTCCGGCATTTTCGCGCCGCGCGCTTGGCGCACGAGCGCGACGTGGTTCACGTAAGCTGAGCCATCGGCCCATTGATATGCGCGCGGCAGCGGCGATGCGGCTTCGCGTTCGTGGAAGCGCTCGCGCAGGATCGTGCCGGCGTTGACACCATCGCTCAGCGATTTGAGACGCGGCTCTGCGCGCTCCCAATCATCGAGCGCCGCTTGCAATGTCGGCACTTCGGGGCCGGTGAGCGCGTACCAGGCGAGATCGTCAGAGACGACAACGAGGCGGCCGTCACGGCCATAGCGCAGGGAAGCAAGTTTCATTTCATGTCTCCTTCCCTTCTACCCCGCGAGGGGAAGAAGGTGGTCGCGCAGCGACCGGATGAGGGGGCGATTTTCAGAATAGAGCATGAATCGACGACGAAGCGAACGCGGCGCCACGCCCCCTCACCCGCGTCGAGCAAGCTCGAAGCGACCTCTCCCCCTCGCGGGGTAGAGGTAAGACTCACGGCACTGCGTCCTTCTGATTTTCTGGCGCGGCTTTGATAAAGGCCGGATGCTTGCGAGCGGCGTCATCAAAAGCGACCAGACGCGAGAATGGCGAGAGATCAGTTTTGAAGCGGCGAGCGTTGGCCATTTGCGGCACGAGGCAAACGTCGGCGAGAGTGGGTTCGGCGCCAAAGGCGTATTTGGTTTCTGCGCGCTCCTGCGCTTGGTGCTCAAGCGCGTTGAAGCCGAGCTTGATCCAATGACGATACCACTCGCCGACGTGGTCATCGTCGGCGCTGAACTCAAGTTTGATGCGTGTTAGCACGCTGGTGTTGTTCAGCGGGTGAATATCGGTGGCGATGGTGAGCGCGAAGGAACGCACCTGCGCGCCGAGCCACGGATCAGCGGGTATCAAGCGCGGTTCGGGATAGGTTTGATCGAGCCAGACGAGGATCGACATCGATTGGGTGATCAGCCCTTGCTCGGTTTCGAGCGCGGGAATGCGCATTTGCGGATTTTTGGAGCGATAGGGTTCGCGCATCTGCTCATCGACGCCGGGCGCGATATTAATCGGGACGGACTCGTACTCGACGCCCTTGAGCGCGAGGCCAATGCGGACGCGATAGGCGGCGGAGGAGCGCCAGTAATCGTAGAGCTTCAGCATGCGTGTTTCTTAGACCCAAGCGCACCAACTATCCACCCATTCCCGGCTCGTCGCTTCGCAGCGCCTCGGGAACGGGTGTGGAGCTATTCCCCAATCCGCGATTTCACCGCGTGGGCGGAGCGGGCTTTTTCGTGGAGCCAGGCGGCGTGCTGCGGCGCTTTCTTGGTGCGGCTCCATTCTTCGAGCATGGCGGGCGCGACGCGCTTCAACTCCGCAAGCTCTTCGGCGGTGCCGGTGTCAGCGGTAAGTTCGAGGCGGTGGCCGTTCGGATCGAAGAAATAGATCGACTTGAAGATGCCGTGATCTGTCGGGCCGAGAACGTCCAGACCCTTTGCTTCGGCGCGTGTCTTCGCGGCCATCAGCGCATCTAAACTATCGACCTTAAAGGCGATGTGCTGGACCCATAGCGGCGTGTTCTCGTCGCGGCCCATGTCCTTCTGATTTGGCAATTCGAAGAACGCGAGCACGTTGCCGTTTCCTGCGTCGAGGAATACGTGCATATACGGATCGTACTCGCCCGTGGACGGCACGTGATCCTCCGCAAACGCGGTCGTGTAATCCATGTCAAACACGTCGCGATAAAACTCGACCGTCTGCCTGGCGTCTCTGCAGCGGTAAGCGACGTGGTGGATGCCAGAGGTTATCGCCATAGCGAGCGCTCCTGCGTGATCGCAGGCACGGCGCCCGCGATGTTTATTGTTGATCGGTGGAAATATCTTTCGTGCGCGTCTTGCCAACGCCCATTGCGATGCCGAGCCCGAGCATGACCAGCGCGCCGACGACGATCCATTGCGTCTGCACGCCCAACAGGAACGCGCCATAGACCAGGCCGCCAAGAAGAATGAGGTAGCCGATCGCGTAAATCACGAATGTGGACATGAGGTGCTCCCGTAAGACCGAAAAGTTCCGGACTATCAACGGGCGACACCGGCTTTAGTGCCATCGGAGCGGAACAATTCCTCATTCCTCGTCCGCGAAAATTTGAATTACGGGCGCGCCGTCCGCTGATTGTGAGGCGCGGTACATGCCGGGCGTGTTCATCGCCCAGGCAGCGCCGCCGCGGCCATCGAGCACAATGACGCCGCCATCGCCTATCGCGCCGTCCGTGCCAGTGGTGGCGCCGACTTCGGCGATGACGTGATTGGCGGCCTCTTGTGCGCTCTCGGCGTTGAATTCCATGCGCGCGCAGATAGCGCGGGCGACGCCGACGCGGATGAAAAACTCGCCAGTGCCGGTGGCGCTGACGCCGCAGACGCCGTTCTGCGCATAGGTGCCTGCGCCTATAATGGGTGCATCGCCGACGCGGCCCCAGCGTTTAGCCGTGGTACCCCCCGTTGAAGTGCCAGCGGCGATGTTGCCGTTTGAATCGAGCGCGACAACACCAACCGTGCCGAATTGGTGGTCGTCCGGATAGGCAAGCTCCGCGCGCGGCGCGAGCGGTGCGTTCGATGGGCGCTGCGGGATCGGGAGATTGCTTGTGCGCAGATTCTGTTCGAGCTGCTGCCAGCGGCGCTCGGTGAAGAAGTAGGATGGATCGACGGCTTCGACGTTCTGCGACCGCGCGAACGCCTCGGCCCCCTCACCGATCAGCATCACGTGACGCGAACGCTCCATGACCGCGCGCGCGGCGCTGATCGGGTGACGCGTGCGCGTGAGGCCGGCGACAGCGCCCGCGGCGCGGTTGCGTCCGTCCATGATCGAGGCGTCGAGTTCGTTACGGCCTTCCGCAGTGAACACAGCGCCGCGGCCGGCGTTGAAGAGCGGATCGTCTTCCATTTCCTGGATGACCGCTTCAACCGCATCCAGCGATGAGCCACCGCGATCAAGGATCGTCCCGCCCGTCGTCAACGCTCGCTGCATCGCAGCGCGATATTGAGCTTCGAGTTCCGGCGTCAGGTTCGCCCGCTCGATAATTCCCGCGCCGCCATGAACAACGATGGACCAGCGCGGCGTCGGCTCAGGCGCGGTGGCGCAGGCGGTGAGCGCTATGAGCGCGAGCGCAGCAAGCGCCAATATGGACCGCCGGCGTCTCGCCGGCATGTGCTGGCATTGGCCGGCGGGACGCCGGCGGTCCATAAACATCTCAACCCGCCTTCAACACGCCGCGTTTGATTTGGTCGAGTTCAATACTTTCAAACAGCGCTTTGAAGTTTCCCTCGCCGAAACCTTCATTGCCCTTACGCTGAATGAACTCAAAGAAGATCGGCCCCACCGCGTCCTTGCCAAAAATCTGAAGCAGCAAACCCTGCCCCTCGCTTGGTGCGCCATCGATGAGGATGCGGCGCTTGCGAAGCTCTTCGACCGGCTCACCATGGCCGGGCAGGCGTTGATCGATGAGATCGAAATACGTCTCGATCGTGTCCTGCAGCTGCACATCGCGGGCGCGCAGACGATCCACAACCTCGTAAAGATTGTCCGTGCCGAAGGCCAAGTGCTGAATGCCTTCGCCTTTGTAGCGCTGCAGATATTCTTCGATCTGATCGACCTTTTCCGGATCGCCTTTGCTCTCGTTGAGCGGAATGCGAATCTTGCCGTCGGGGCTGGTCATTGCTTTTGAGAACAGGCCGCTGACTTTACCTTCGATGTCGAAATAGCGAATCTCGCGGAAGTTAAAGATCTTCTCGTAGTAATCGGCCCACGTTTTCATATTGCCGCGGAAAACGTTGTGCGTGAGGTGATCGAGATAGGTGAGGCCGAGCGAGTTTTTCGACTCATCCGCGCCTTCGATCGGCTTGAAATCGATATCGTAGATCGACTGCGCGCCGTAGCGATCGACGAGATAGATATACGCGCCGCCAATGCCCTCGATGGCCGGGATGTTGAGCTCCATCGGACCCACTTTGCCCTCGACCGGCTCAGCGCCGCGCTTCACGGCTTCCTTGAGTGCGTGTTGCGCGTCGCGAACACGGAACGCCATGGCGTTGGCCGAAGGTCCATGCGCTTCCCGGAAATCCGCAGCCTGGCCGCTAGGCTCCATGTTCAGGATGAAGTTGATGTCGTTCTGCTTGAAGCGGATGACATTCTTGCTGCGATGTTTGCTGACCGCGGTGAAGCCGATTTGTTCGAAATACGCGGCAAGCTTTTTTGGTTCGGGCGAGGTGAATTCAACGAACTCAAATCCATCGGTCCCAATCGGATTCTCGAACAAATCGGCCATGGCGTTTCCTCGAAGCTTGCGTTTGTCCGAGATTTAGTTTCATCTGAAACCAATGGCAAGCGCAAAGCGAAAACCGATGCCGGCGGATTTGCTGGTTCTGGAGGATTTCCTCCCCTACCGGCTCTCGATCCTGTCGAACCGCGTCAGCCGAGCGATTGCGGCGCGTTATGCGAAGACCTTCGACCTCACGATCCCGGAATGGCGGATCATCGCCGTGCTTGGGCGCCGGCCCGGGCTGACGGCGAAGGAAATCGCGGAGGCGACTGAGATGGACAAGGTCGCAGTCTCGCGCGCGGTGGCGAAACTGGTCCAGTCCAAGCGAGTGGTGGCGCGCGCCGATCGCGAGGATGCGCGGCGACAGATTCTTGCGCTCACGGCACAAGGCGAAAGCGTGCACGCACGCATCGCGCCGATCGCGCTGGAGAGCGAGCAGCGTTTGCTCGCGGCGCTCGACGCACGCGAGCGCGAGCAACTCGACACATTGTTGGAGCGCTTGCTCGACGCTGCGAAGACTCTGTGACTTAAAGCTGCGGTGTCAGCCTCAGTATGCGGCCGTTATCTTCGTCAGTGATAACCCAAAGCGCGCCATCTTCGCTCTCGGCAATGTCCCGAATGCGGCCAACGCCGAGCGCAAAGCGTTCTTCGCCAGTTACCCGCTCGCCCTCAACATCGAGACGCACGAGCGCCTGCGTGTCCAAGCCGGCAATGAGAACGTCGCCGCGCCACGGAAACAGCACGCCACGATAAAAGTCCATGTCGCCGGGTGCGATAACGGGGTCCCAATAATAGATCGGCTGCTCCATGCCTTCGCGCGCCGAGGTCTCGTGCTGCGGCGAGCCGTCATAGTCGATGCCATACCCGATGATTGGCCAACCGTAATTGAGGCCGATGCGGGGAATGTTGATCTCATCGCCGCCTCGCGGGCCGTGCTCGACGATCCACAATTCGCCGGTGTCCGGATTGAGATCGGCGCCTTGCACGTTGCGATGACCGTAGGACCAGTTCTGCGGCAACGCGCCTTCGCGTCCGACAAATGGATTGTCGGCCGGCACGCTGCCATCGGGATTGATGCGCACGATTTTACCGAGATGAGTCGAGAGATCCTGCGCGAGCACCCGCGTATCCGGGCGCTGCCGCTCACCGAGCGTGACGTAAAGATGGCCGACGCGATCGAACACTAAGCGAGATCCATAGTGACCGCCTGTATCGGGCGCGGGCGTTTGCCGGAAAATCACCTGCACGTTTTCGACGCGCCGCAAGTTGTCGCTGAGCCGGCCGCGCGCAACGCTGGTCCCGCGTCCACCATCGCGCGGTTCCGCGTAACTCCAATAGATCATGCGATCGGTCACGAAACTCGGACCGAGCACAACATCGAGCAAACCGCCTTGGCCTTGCACATGAACGCGCGGCAGTCCCGAGATTGGTTCAGAGATCGCACCTTCACGCGTGACCACACGAAGGCGGCCCGCACGTTCGGTCACAAGCATGCGCCCGTCCGGCAAAAACACGATCGCCCACGGGTGGTCGAGACCGCTCGCAATCTCCTCGGTGTTGAGCCGCACGCCGCTCAACGCTTCGGGCGCGCGGGTTTGCCCTTCAAATGCTGGGGTAAAGCTAGAATTCGGCGCGCCCTGTGAAACCGGATTTGGCGCTTGCTGGCTGTTGCTGGGAGAACCGCTGCATGCCGCGAAAATCAATGTGGCGGCGAAAATCAAAACGCGCATGGTGTGTTCCCATTACCCTTACTGAGCGAAAGAAGATGGAGCGCGTGCTTTGCCTTGCCAGTGCCGTTTTCTCTCGCCACCTCACCTTTCCTGGCGTTAACATGCCGACCGCCGGGGGCAAAGGGGACGGCAAATTTGGCGGACGTCTTCATCTCCTATTCGCGGCTTGATCGCGATCGCGTGCAGCCAATTGCTGAGCGGCTGAGTTCACTTGGCTATTCAGTGTGGTGGGATGCGCGCGATGGGCAAGCGCGCGTCGATGAAATCGAGCGGCAGTTTACTGAAGCGCCGGTGGTCGTGACCGTTTGGAGCGACAATGCGCGGAACTCGTCCTGGGTGCTGGCGCAATCGGCGCGGGCGCTCGACGAGGAGAAACTGTTGCAGATGCGGCTAGACGATATTCGCCTCCCCGCCCCGTTCGAGACGTTGAAGGTCGCGGAACTTCACAGCGGCAAAAGCGAATGGGGCATGCTGGAGGCGGCGTTGGCTGGCTTGGTGCGCGAGCAGCGGCCGCTAGAGCCGATCGATCACCGCGCTGTGCAAAACGCGCAACCAAATCTTGTCGCGGCGCCGCGCGCTCTACTCGCGGCTGCGACGATCGCCCTTGTCGCATTCTCAGGCGCAGTGACGGCTGCGTACAATGGCGTGATGCGAATAGATCAATTGCAACTCGCGATGCTGGGCGTGCTCGTGGTCGGCGCGCTAGGCGCATTGGTCGCGGCGCAGCGTCTATTCTCTATTCGGCGCGCGGGAGGTTAGGCGCGCATGCCGAAAACCGTACTCAACAGCTTTGTAACCGGCACACGCGCTTTGCTGGTGGCGCAGCTTATTGCGTGCATTGGCGCCATAGCGCTGGCGGGGTGGACGCTTGGCGTGACTGGCCAAGTGCTGCGCGAGCGCAATCGGCTGCAAGAGCGCGTTATTCAGCTGGAAGAAGCAATGGCCGCGAGCGGCGTCATCCCGCCGCCGCCAACCGCGGTGGTGGCGGCGCCAACACCAAGCGATGCGGCGTATCCAGGTTCAATCGCCAATGCGCGCCAGCTAAGCAGCGAAGCTGCGCCGGACTCGGAAGCCGCTTCCGCGGAAACGGATCAGAGCAACATCGGCAATGTGATCAACAGTCTCTTCGGCCCGGCTCCGCCGCTGAGCACGGTCGTGATCCACGTGCGCTCTGACATCGATCTTGCTGCCGCAGAGTCGATTGCTCGCGCATTGCAGGCCGACCACGTGCGCGCACTCATCAATGTGATGACGGCGAGCGATCAGCGCCCATCAGGGTACGCGTACTTTGACGGCCGCCAGAGCCGCGCCGCAGCTGACATCGTGGCGCGCTTTCACGATCTGGCGCGCGAACAGCAAGTGGCGCAGTGGTCGGCTCAGCTGCGCGGCACGGCATTGCCGGCGAGAGGGGAATATACGGCGGACAGACTGGACATCGTGCTGCCGCCACTTCCGCCGCCCCCGCCGCCTCCGGTTGAGGCGCCGGTCGCGGCTGTAACGACCACTCCCCAGCCATAGCAGTTGAGCCGCCTTGCTTCCGCCCACGGAGCGGGTGAAAAGCCGAATGTGGTGACAGCAGCCGGCGCAGCCCTCGATTTTGGTTGGGAGCCCAAACGGGCGCTCACCTTGAAGGCTGCCCGCCGCCGCTCAAGGCTGGTCGCGGCGCTGCGGCGATTTTTTGTGGCCGGCGCGGGCGCATCTTTCGCCGCTGTCTTCGTTTTCATGGCCCTCCACGCTATCCAAGGCGGCTTCAACGCAGGCCAGTACGCAGAGGCCGAGCCGCTGCGGATGATCAATCCACGCTTCATCGGCCGGACCGAAAACGGCGGCCCCTACCAGCTTTCGGCCGAAATGGCGGAACGCGCGGTCGGCGAGAACCTGCCAATTGAGCTGATCGCTCCAGTTTATCGGACCGAAGCCGGAACAATCATGCTCGCCCCCCGGGGCATCTATGACGAGATGGCCCAAACCGTGGTTTTCGACGGTGAGGTCCTGTTTTCCGACCGAAACGGCAACCGGTTCACCACCCCGAACATGATTGTGGACCTGAAACGTGGCACACTGACCGGCCGGGGCGGCGTCACCGGCGCCGGGCCACTTGGCGTGCTCCAGGCCGGAAGTTATGAATTACGCGACAGCGACCGTGCTTTGGTGCTGGGCGGCGGGGTCCGGGGACAGATTCCGGACCGCGATCAACAGAATGGGGAGACGCCGCAATGAAGCCCGCAGCAGTATTCATCGCCGCCGGCGCCTTTGTGCTCGCAGCCTTTGCAGCCGTTCCGGCGCACGCGCAGCTGAGCGAAGGCGGCGGCCCGGTTTCGTACTCCGCCAACAATCTCGAATACTTCGATAGCGAACGCCGCCTCGTGCTCGTTGGCGATGTCGATATCGTTCAAAACGACGCGCGCCTGCGGGCCGACCGCATAACCATGTTTTTCAGCAGCAGCAGCGGCGCGAACGCCAGCGGCGCGGCGCAGCAAGGACTCGGCTCTGGCGACATCGAGCGCCTGATTGCTGAAGGCGAAGTCTACTATATCCGCCCGTCGCAAGACGCGCGCGGCGACCGGGCCGAATACAACGTCGCGCAGGACAGCGTGACCTTCACCGGCAATGTCATCGTGATGTCGGCGGAGAACGTCATTCGCGGCAACACGCTGGTGCTGCAAATCGGTTCGCGCCGGACGACGATCCGGCCGGGCGCGGGCCAGCGGGTGCGCGGTGTATTCGTCCCAAGTGAGGGCCAAAGCACGCCCCAGGGCGCTCGTCCCCAGTGAAGTCCGCCTCCACCCCCAAGGGTTCACGAATTCTTAGCTGCGGCGGGGCGAAATGAGCCCTGAGGGCGCGACACGCCGTTCGGCTCAGCCCGAGACCACCCAAGGTGGTCTTGGCGCGGTTCGGATCGCTAAAAGCTATCGCGACCGCCAGGTGGTGAAGGACGTTTCGCTCTTTCTCCGCCGTGGTGAGGTCGTCGGTCTGTTGGGCCCCAACGGAGCAGGTAAAACCACCTGCTTCTATATGATCACGGGGCTCGTACGCGTGGACCAGGGGCAAATCTTGTTGGACGGCCAGGACGTCACAACACTGCCTATGTACCAACGCGCCCGGCTTGGCGTGGGATATCTCCCGCAAGAGCCATCGATTTTCCGTGGTCTGACCGTCGAACAGAACGTGATGTCTGTCGTCGAGTTGAGTGAGCGTTCTCACTCAAAGCGCCGAGAGATCGTGAACGGTCTGCTCGCTGAGTTGCGCGTCGACCACCTTAAAGACGCGCCGGCCTCCGCCCTCTCGGGCGGTGAACGGCGCCGGGTCGAAATCGCGCGGGCTCTGGCGACCAGGCCGTCCTTCATGCTGTTGGACGAGCCTTTCGCCGGTATTGACCCGCTCGCCATCAACGACATTCGTGATCTCATCACCTTCTTGAAAGATCGCGGTCTCGGGATTCTGATCACCGACCACAATGTGCGCGAAACGCTGCAGATCGTGGACCGGGCTTCGATCATGTTCGACGGTGAAGTGATGTTCGAGGGCACACCCGATGAGGTGCTCTCGGATCGGACCGTGCGCGAAAGGTATCTCGGCAAAGACTTCCACTAGACGGTGGCCCGCCCATGGCGATGACCCCCCGTTTAGAGATGCGCCAGGGCCAAGCCTTGGTGATGACGCCGCAATTGCAGCAGGCGATCAAACTGCTGCAGCTTTCCAACCTCGAGCTTCAAGAATTCGTCGAAGGCGAACTCGAGCGCAATCCGTTGCTGGAGCGCGAAGAAGGCTCGACCGAAGCGAAGAAGAGCGAAGACGGCGGCGACGCGCAGCAGCTCGAATTCGATAGCGGCATGGCGCCAACGGAAGCGGCGCTCGATGTCAGCGTTGCCGACATGGCGCCTGATCTGAGCGCGAACGAGCTTTCAGAAGCTGGCGCTGCGCCATTGCAGGATTGGTCAAAGGCATCGTCGGGCAAGAGCTTCGACGACATGCCCGGGATCGAGGAAACGCTCGCCAGCGACAAAACGCTGGCCGAGCATCTCGACGGACAACTCACGGAAGCCGGTCTCACCCCGATCGAGCGCATGATTGGCGGCGTGCTGATCGATGCGGTGGACGATTGGGGTTACATGCGCGCCGACGTGCTGGAGATCGCGCATCGCATCGGCGCAGACGACGCGACTGTGTTGAAAGTGCTGCAAGTCATGCAGGGCTTTGAGCCCACCGGCGTGATGGCGCGCGATATTCCTGAATGCCTGACCCTGCAACTCAAAGAGCGCGAACGCTTCGATCCGGCGATGGAAGCGCTGATCACGAACCTCGATCTGCTCGCGAAGGGTCATTTCGATCGGCTGATGACCGTTTGCGGTGTGGACCGCGAAGACCTCTCGGACATGATCGCCGAAGTTCGCGCGCTGACGCCGAAGCCCGGCGCCGGATTTGGCGGCGGCACGGTGCATTCGGTTGCGCCAGACGTGTACGTGAAGCAAACGCCGGATGGCATGTGGCTGGTTGAGCTCAACACCGACACGATGCCGCGCGTGCTGATGAACCAGCGCTATTACGCGACCGTCTCGAAGACCGCGAAGCGTGAAGAAGACAAGCAATTCCTCACCGAGTGCGCGGCGAACGCGTCATGGCTGGTAAAGAGCTTGGATCAACGGGCGAAGACCATCCTGAAAGTGGCGCGCGAGATCGTGCGCCAGCAGGACGGCTTCTTCGCGCACGGCGTCGCGCATCTGCGGCCGCTGAATTTGAAGACTGTCGCCGCCGCAATCGAGATGCATGAATCGACCGTGAGCCGCGTCACCTCGAACAAGTACCTCTCCTGCGCACGCGGCGTGGTCGAACTGAAATACTTCTTCACCGCCTCGATCAACGCCGCTGACGGCGGCGAGAGCCACTCCGCCGAAGCCGTGCGCTATCAGATCAAAGGCCTCATCGACACGGAAACGCCGGTCGAGATCCTGAGCGACGACCGCATCGTCGAAATCCTGCGCGAAAAAGGCATCGAAATCGCCCGCCGCACAGTCGCGAAATATCGCGAAAGCCTGCGCATACCGAGCTCAGTCGAGCGTAAGCGTAAGATGGCGCACGGGCTTTAGGTAGGTCTACTTTTCGCCGGGAGCGGACGTTAGGCGTCGTTGATCGCGTACTGGATCAAGCATTCGCAGAGAGCTGACTCGCCTTGCTCTGAGGGCCAGTCCTCTCTGAACTCGCGAGCAATCGCGACCTCAAGAAAATAGACCATTCCGTCTCGCTCCATCTCCGCCAAGAGCCCGGATTCCGGTGGTTTGATGACTCGAGCACGCGACAACGGAGTCCACGGCTTTGCCGCGATTATCGTCGCGCCTTCATCAAATGCATCCAGCCGCCGCAAGATTTCGCCTAAAGTCATGGCAACAGACTACCCAGCCCACGGTTCGGAGCAATGTGCTCACTGGGCCAACCTCAACTGTTCGCTCAAAACACATCACACGCTTCCCGGACGCAGCCCCGGCGAAAGCCGGGGTGCGATCCGGGATCCAGGGATCAACGTGCAGCGTATTTGCCCCTAGGTCCCGGCTCTCCGCGCTGCGCGCTACGGCCGGGAAACGTGGTTTTCGGAATCTATCCTCCGCATACACACCGGCCATTGCAGGTTGGAGCGCGGGGCTCCGCCCCGCATTTTTCCATGTGTATCAAGTATAAGCGCCACATGCGGGCCGGAGGCCCGCGCTCCAACTTTGTTGGATGCGTGCAAATCTATCCTACACCTCCAAAACCGGCGCATACTTCTCCCCGTCGCACACGGGAGATTTCGAAGAGCTCCGAAACTTTGGAATGTGCGGCGCGGAATCGGCGCGGTGACGGTCGGTGCGGTGCGCAAGCATCGCATAGCAAGTTCAAGCTCGGGGAATGCGAGAGGGCCGAAAGGTACGACGCTCCCTTTGCCCAACGAGCGAAGCGAGCGAGCGTTCACATGCCTGCTCAACATGGCAGGGTCCACGATCTCATTTTTCGGGAGATCGATGCGCGCGACACCGGCTCGTGGCTACGGAATTAAGGCGCCAGCTGGGTCACTCGGCTGGAAGGGCCCTCCAACTCCCTTTGCCAATCCGGGACAAACGATTCTGTAACGGGGCGCGCGAAGCGCGCAGCGTTGATTGGAGACAATCAGCGCAACCCTTGAGACTACCTCAGCGCGGATCGCGCGCCCCGGCTCCCATCTTCGTGGAGCGTCCTGTCGAGAAACCGCATTGGCGGACGCTTCCGCGTGTCCGCCGTGATGCACTACGAGAATCGCTCAATCCTAAACGGCGCGATATCAATTGCGGGCTTAGCGTCCATCGCAATCGCTGCGATGATCTCCGCGGTGATCGGCGCTTCCGTTAGCCCGAGATGCGCGTGTCCGAAGGCGTAGAGCACCTTTGGCGCGCGCTCTAAGCGGCCGATGGCTGGCATGAAATCTGGGAGGGAAGGCCGCGAGCCGACCCAGCGATCCGGGTTCTGCTCAAACTTGATCCCAAGCTCATCAATTCGCTGCCTGAGCCGCCGCCATTTGCGTTCATCTCCGGGCGCATCCGGGGAGCCAAACTCAACGAAACTCGTCGCGCGGAGGCCACTGGTGAAGCGCGATACCGCGATGAAATTCTCTTCGAACACCGTTGTCGGCAAATCTCGCGGCCAGTTCGTTTCTGCGCTTTGCAGATGATAACCGCGCTCGCCAATCAACGGCGCGCGCACGCCGAGCCGCTCCATCAACCGCCGCGACCATGGACCGGCGCACACGAGCACCGCATCCGCCTCTCGCGTGCCGCCGTCCGAAAGCGTAGCGCGGCCACTTGCCTCCACGCGTGTCGCGCTGCCAATCACGATCTCGCCGCCACGCTCACCGAACGACGCCAAGATCACTTCGCGCGCGGCCTGTGGCTCGCTCACTTGCCCGGTGCCGGTAAACACCACCGCCGCTTGTGGTACGCGATTGAGCACCGCGCCGTAGCGCGCCAGTTCTGCGCTCGTCATCTCGCGATAGCTCGTCGTGCTGCCCCACTTGGCCTTTGCGAACGCCGCGAGGCCATCTTCAGCGCCTCGTGTGGTCATCCATGCCGTGACATGGCCATGCGGAATGACAATCTCAGGCGCACCAGCAAGCTCCGCGATCCGATGCCAAGCCGGCAGCGAGTCCGCGAGCAATGCGATCAACGCTTCGCGCCCGCGCTCAAACCGCGCCGGATCGCACGCCCGCAGGAATTGCATCGACCAGGGCGTCCACAGCGCCACGTCGCTCCAGCGGAAATCCAGCGGCCCGCCCAAGCCGAAGCTCGATCGCGGCGCGCGCAGCACGTTGCCCCATGCCGACCATGGCGCCACTTGCTCAGAGCCGATGTGCCCGGCATTGCCGTACGAAGCGCCGCGGCGCTTATCGCCCGGATCGATCAGCGTTACCTGCACGCCGGCCGCTTGCAGCCGGAGCGCGCAGGCGGCCCCAACAAGCCCGCCGCCAATGACCAGAATCGATTTCATCATCACACCGGATCGTCTAGGTTGTTCGCGTAAGCAAGCGGGGGGTTCGATGCAAGTCGATTGGCGTGGCGTGTTTCCGGCGGCGACGACGCAGTTCGCGCCCGATCTCTCCATTGATCTCAGCGAGACTCAGCGTGTGCAGGACGCGCTGGTCCGCGACGGCGTTCACGGCCTTATCATCATGGGTACGGTCGGTGAGAATAATTCACTTGAGCCGGATGAGAAGCAGGATGTGCTGCGCGCCGCCGTCGAAGCCGTTGATAAGCGCGTGCCGGTTCTGGTTGGCGTGTCGGAGTTTGACACCAAGCGCGCTATCGCTTTTGCGCGCGACGCCGAAAAATTCGGCGCGGATGGCCTGATGCTGCTGCCGGCGATGGTTTATGTGCCCACGGAAGCCGAGCTCGTCGCGCACTTCAAGGCGGTGGCCAAGGAAACCGCGCTGCCGATTATGCTCTACAACAATCCGCCAGCGTACCGCGTGAGCGTAGGCATCGAAGCGATCAAGCAGCTTGCGGACATCCCAAACATTGTCTGCCTGAAGGAAAGCGCGCCCGACACGCGTCGCTTCACCGATCTCTACAATGCTGTTGGCGACAAGATCATGCTTTTCGCTGGTCTCGACGATGTTGCGCTCGAGGGCTTGATTCTCGGCGCGAAGGGTTGGGTGTCGGGCCTTACCAACGCTTTCCCGAAGGAATCGCTGGAGCTCTACAACGCCTTTAAGCGCAACGATCTCGAAACCGCGCTTACGATCTATCGCTGGTTCATGCCGTTGTTGCACCTAGATGCCGAGCATGATCTGGTTCAGTCAATCAAGTTGGCCGAGCAGATCATGGGCCGTGGCAGCGAGCGCGTGCGGCCACCGCGTTATATTTTGACTGGCGCACGTCGCGCTGAAGTCACCGCCATGGTCGAGCAGGCGGCGGCGACGTGCCCGCAACTGAAAGCCGCGGCGTGACGCGTCACACGTTCCGCTGCATCGACGGCCACACGGCCGGCAATCCCGTTCGGCTCGTTGTTGAAGGCGCGCCCGAATTACACGGCCGCACCATGAGTGAACGCCGCCAGGACTTCATGGCGCGCTACGATTGGATTCGCACCGGTCTCTGCTTCGAACCGCGCGGCCATGACGTGATGAGCGGCGGCTTCTTATATCCGCCAACAACGCCAGACGCCGACGTCGGCATTCTCTTCATCGAAACGAGTGGCTGTCTGCCGATGTGCGGCCATGGCACGATCGGGATCGTTACCTTCGGCATCGAGAATGGCTTGATCAAGCCCCGCACGCCGGGGCGCTTCGTCGCTGAAGTGCCGGCGGGAAGCATTGAGCTCACTTACGCGCAAGACGGCGACCGCATCCGCAGCGTCCGCGTCCGCAATGTGCCGAGCTATCTCGCCGCTGAGAATGTCGGCATCGACGTGCCAGGCTTCGGCCCGCTCGCGATCGACATTGCCTATGGCGGCAACTTTTACGCCATCATCGAGCCGCAGGGCGCTTACACCGGTCTTGATGACCTTGGCGCCGCGCGTATCCTTCAGCTCTCACCCGTCATCCGCCAATTGTTGCGCGAGAAGATCGAGCCCGTACATCCGCTCGATGACACCATTCGCGGCGTCAGCCACGTGCTGTGGGCTGACGCGCCGAAATCCGAGGGCGCGCATGGCCGCAACGCTGTGTTCTACGGCGACAAGGCCATCGATCGCTCACCCTGCGGCACCGGCACATCAGCGCGCTTAGCGCACCTTCATGCCAAGGGCCGGCTGAAGGTGGGCGAAGCCTTCGTCCACGAGAGCTACATTTTCTCGCGCTTCATCGGCCGCGTTGAGGCCGAAACGGAAATTGGCGGGCGTCGCGCGATCATTCCGTCGATCGAAGGCTCTGCTATCGCGACAGGGCGCAATGAAATTTGGATCGATACCGAAGATCCTTTCGCTTACGGCTTTCAAGTCGTCTGATCTTGATTGCGCGCCTCGTGCACGCGTGCTGAATTGCATGAAACACGTGCGGGGGAGTGACGCATGGGGGCTTCGATTGAACTGGTCATCCGCTGGCTGATGACGATCGTCGGCGGATTGTTGGCGGCGCTTTCAGCGATCGCGATCTACTTTACCGCCGTGCTGCTGCGCACCGCGCACAAGCGTGGTGAGCTTTCGCCAAAGCCCGAAGCTATCGGGCTTGGCGCCGTTACTGATTTTTTCGACACGCTGGGCATCGGGTCGTTCGCGCCGACAACCGCGTATATGAAGCTCCGCAAAATGGCGCCGGATAGCTACTTCCCGGCGATCCTCAATGCAGGCCACGCGCTGCCGACTGTGGCGCAAGCACTGATCTTCATCACGCTCGTGCAAGTCGATCCAGCTTTGCTGATCTCGTGCATCGTCGCCTCATGCGCTGGCGCCTTTATCGGCGCGCCGATCGTCCAGCGCTCGCCTGTGCGGCTAGTGCAGGGCGTCGTTGGCATTGCTCTCTTGATCGCGGCAGTGCTGTACGCTCTCGGCAATTTGGGCCTGATGCCACCGGGCGGCGAGGCCACCAGTTTGCCGCCGGCCTATTTCGCCGTCGCGGTCGCAGGTCATTTCATCATGGGCATTCTCATGATGTTCGGCATCGGACTCTATGCGCCATCCTTGGTGTTGCTGAGCTTGCTTGGCCTTAACCCCGCCGCTGCGTTTCCCATCATGATGGGCTCGTGTGCGTTCTTGATGCCGATCTCCAGCCTCAATTTCGTGCGCTCCGAGCGGATCGATCTCCGCATCGTGCTCGGCATCGCGCTGGGCGGCATACCAGCTGTGTTGCTGGCCGCGCTTGTCGTCAAATCCTTGGACCTCGTCACGCTACGTTGGCTTGTCGTCATCGTCGTCGTCTACGCTTCGGCGCTGTTGCTTCGGTCGGCGTTGCTGGCGACGCCGAAAGCGCAGGACTCGAGTCCAGCCGTCATCCCGTGAGAGCCGTATGAAACGAATTCTTCTGGCCGCCGCACTCGCGATGAGCTTCGCTGCGTCCGCCACTGCTCAAACGCCGAGTGCGGAGCTGTCGCGTCTTTTTTCAGATGAGCGCGCCTTCGTTTATCGCGAAGATCCGTTAAGCGCGACCAGCGTCGGCATCCATGATTACGATGATCGCTTGCCTTCCGTGACTCCGGAGGCGAACGCCCGGCAACAGCGGGAAAACGCAGTCTTCCTTACGCGCCTCCGCGCCATCAATCGCGGCCAGCTCACCCATCAAGAGCAGGTGAGCTACGATCTCTTCGAGTTCATGGTGGGCCAGCGTGTCCGCCTCGGCCGCTACGACGATTGGCGCTTGCCGCTCAACAGCGATAGCGGCTTTTACTCAGAAATCCTTTTGCTCGACGATTTGCAGTCGCCGCGCACGGTGCGCGACTATGAAAACTACATCGCGCGGCTAAACGACATGCCGCGCTACTTCCGCGAGCAGATCGCCAATATGCGTCAGGGCGTCCGCGATGGCTTCACGTTACCGCGCGAGATCGTCGCGGGCGTGTCTCAAGTCATCGGCGGCTTCCGCTATGAGAATGCCGAGGCGATGGGGCTCTACGCGCCTTTCGTCAATTTTCCGGCGACAGTGCCGGAAGGCGAGCGCGCACGGTTGCGCGAAGCTGGCCGTGCGGCGCTCACCAATAGCGTGATCCCGGCGTTCGACGAATTCCGTATCTTTTTCGAAACCGAATACGCGCCGCGCACGCGCACAACGATTGCAGCGCAGCGGCTTCCAAATGGCCGCGCCTATTACGCCGATCTCGTGCGCTATTACACGACGCTGCCCGACGCCACGCCGCAGCGCATCCACCAGATCGGCCTCGGCGAAGTGACGCGTATTCGCGCCGCCATGGAAGCTGAGATGCGCTCCGCTGGCTTTGAAGGCACGTTTGACGAGTTCCTGACGTTTCTCCGGACCGATCCGCAATTCTACGCAACCACGCCGGAGCAATTGCTACGTGAAGCGGCATGGATTACGCGCGAGATCGATGCCGAGATGCCGAACTATTTCGGCCGCATCCCGCGTCGTCCGTACACGGTGCAGCCCGTGCCTGCCGCGATTGCGCCAAACTATACGTCCGGGCGTTATAGCGGCGGGCGTATCGATCAAGCTGGTGAGTATTGGGTCAACACGTACGCGCTGAACACGCGGCCGCTTTATGTGCTTCCTTCGCTAACGGCGCATGAAGCCGCACCTGGCCATCACACGCAGATATCGCTGGCGCGCGAGTTGACGGATTTGCCAGCATTTCGCGGTACATTTTATCCGCATGCCTTCGGTGAGGGTTGGGGGCTCTACTCGGAGCGCCTTGGCGAGGAGATGGGCATCTATCACACGCCCTATCAGCGCTTTGGACGTTTGACGTATGAGATGTGGCGCGCGTGCCGGCTTGTCGTCGATACGGGCATGCATTCGATGGGTTGGTCGCGACAACGCTCGCTTGATTATCTCGCGGCCAACACCGCGCTTTCGACGCATGAAATCCGCACCGAGGTTGATCGTTACATCGGCTGGCCGGGGCAGGCGCTGGCTTACAAGATCGGCGAGCTCAAGATTGTAGAGCTGCGCCAACGCGCCGAAGCGGCGTTAGGCGATCGTTTTGACATCCGCGCGTTCCACTATGCAGTGTTGGCGAATGGCGGCGTCACGTTGCCGGTGCTTGAGCAGCAGATCGACGAATACATAGACGCAGCTCAGGCGCAGTAGCTATTTGGTGCCGTAGATACGGTCGCCTGCGTCGCCAAGGCCGGGAACGATGTAGCTGTGCTCGTTCAGCCGCTCATCGATTGCAGCCGCCCACATTGGCACGTCCGGGTGGTGGCTGCGGACAACGTCAATGCCTTCGGGCGCCGCGAGCACGCACACGAAGCGGATGTCCTTCACGCCATGTTCCTTGATCCGATCGAGCGCCGCGACCGCGGTGTGTCCGGTCGCGAGCATCGGATCAATCACGATCACCATGCGATCGGCGACATCTGCCGGCGCTTTGAAATAGTATTCCACCGCCTTCAGCGTCTTCGGATCGCGGTAAAGTCCGATGTGGGCCACACGCGCGGACGGCACCAGTTCAAGCATACCATCAAGCAGCCCCATCCCAGCGCGCATGATCGGGGCGAAGACGAGTTTCTTGCCCGCAAGTCGCTTGCCATTCACCGTGGCGACAGGCGTTTCGATCGACACATCTTCCAGAGGCAAATCGCGGGTCACCTCGTAACAGAGCAGCAGGCTGACCTCGCGCAGCAGCTCGCGAAACGTGCGCGTCGACGTTTCCTTGTCGCGCAGGATGGTGAGCTTGTGCTGCACCAATGGGTGATCGACGATCGTAACGCTTTGCATCAAAACACCGTGCCATCGCTATGAATGTGAAGCGGCGGGCCGCCATCGGGACGTTTCCGGCGCGCGATCTCGCGGCCAGCCGCCCATGTGCCGCCTTCAAGCACCCGCGCGAGCGGAAACTGTTCGGCGCTGACTCCCAAGCGCTCACGCACGAGCGGTGCGATGCGATCGAGCAGCGCCACCGTGAGTGAACGCCAAGAGACGACTGCGGGATCGCTGACGTTATAGACCAACGCACGCGGATCGCGCAGTTCGAGCACGCTCATATCGATGAACAAGCCGCCGTTGCGATATTCGGCGAGCCCAGTCAGTCCGTCGATATCAACCACACGAACGCCCGCGGCTTCGAGCGGCTCGATCAAAGAATAGGCGAGCCATTGTGAAAGCTTGTGCAGAGGCACGTGATCCAATTGCGGATGCGGCCAGCAATCGCCGAGCGACACGCCGTCTAGCGCCGGGCGGTTTTCCCAGATCGGCCCGAGCCCAGCCAACAGCGCTTCGAGAATGGCCGACGCAGGCAGCGCGCCTGCAATCGCTTGCGATTTCAAAAAGTCAAAAAGACCACCAGGACGCGGCGCATCGCGCAGCGCAAAGAGGTGCGGCGCTGCATCGATCGTCTGTCCAAGTCTGTTCAGTAAGCGCGCCCGGCCGGCGAGACCTTCGAGACGATTGTTGGCATTGGCCTGAAATACGTCGGCGAGCGCTGTCTCATCCATGCGCGCGAGGCCCTCGGCGTCGGCGCGCAGCGGATCGGTGGGCTCGGCGGAGAAGCCGCCCCATTCGAATAGCCGCAGGCTCGCGAGCGCGAGGCCCTCCGAACGCGCGGCCACGAGATCGGAGCTAGGGTCTTTGTAGCGCCACATCGGGCCCGCGCCCGCGTCGAGCAGCACCGAGGTGATGGCGAGGTCAAAGTGAGCGCGCGCTTTCGTGTCTGCATCGCGCCACTGCGTATCCTTTGAGATGTCAGCCCAGAGATCGCGGCCGCCGAACACGAGGTGACGCCAGCGCGCGTGTAAAGGCACATCGAGTGTCGGATAGCGCTTGCGCACGATCTCGGCGACGAAATCGGCGCACGCGGGTAGCGCTTCGAGATTGAGCTTCCAATCTTGGAGCTTATCGGCCTCTGCCAACGCAAACGCCTCATTTGCGCGCGCGCGTACGGCGGCCGCGCTGAGCAGTGCGCGGGCGTCAGAAGTCTTTGAGGTCACGCCCCACCACGTGCGTTAGATCTTCTTCGCTTGGCGCGGCCTCGGCGCTGAAATAGCCGGCGGCTTTCTTCGCTTCGAGTTCGACGCTGGCATCTGGCGGCACCAATTCGGGTGGGATCGGCACGCGCTCACCGATGGCGATGCCGGACGATGCGATCGCCTCGTGCTTCATGTTCGACATCGACACGAACCGATCGATGCGCGTGATGCCAAGCCAGTGCAGCACGTCCGGCATTAATTGTTGGAAGCGCGCGTCTTGCACCCCGGCCACGCACTCAGTGCGCTCGAAGTATGTCGCTGCTTGGTCACCGCCGGGTTGGCGCTTGCGCGCGTTGTAAACGAGGAACTTCGTAACCTCGCCGAGGGCACGGCCTTCCTTGCGGTTGTAAACGATAAGTCCAGCGCCGCCATTTTGAGCTTCGCGGATGCACTCTTCGATGCCGTGCGTCAGATAGGGGCGGCAGGTGCAGATGTCCGAGCCGAACACGTCGGAGCCGTTGCATTCGTCGTGCACGCGGCAGGTGAGTTTGCGCGCGGGGTCCGCGATCGCCGCAGGCTCGCCGAACATGTAGAGCGTGATGCCGCCGATCGGCGGCAGGAACACGGCCAAGTCCGGCCGGGTGACCAATTCCGGATACATGCCGCCAGTCTGTTCGAACAATGTGTGACGCAGGCGTTCTTCGCTGACGCCAAAGCGCGCCGCGATCCCTGGCAAATGCCAAACCGGATCAAGCGCGGCTTTCGTCACCGCGACATCGCCAGTTTCATGCACCACCGTGCCGTCGATCTTGAGGCGCTTCAGCCGGATCGCCTCTCGCACTTCCGGCAGTGACAAGCGTGCTTTGGTGATTGCAATGGTCGGGCGGATATCGGCGCCGGCGTCGATCTCGGCTTTGAATACGTCAGCGACCAGGTGTCCCCACGGATCGAGCGACACGATCTTGCTCGCATCGCCCCATTGCGGGAACGGCCCCATCTGCACGACGGGAGACGTGTCCTTCAAATCCGGACGCATGCTTGGATTGAGCGTGCCGGCCGAAACCGAGAGCGCGCGATAGATGGAATAGGCGCCGCCATAAGCGCCAATCGCGTTGCGATCTGCCGTCGCTGAACCAATGACTGGTCCGCGTTCCTGCGCAGTCGCAGCGCCCCAGTGAATAGGGAAGCGCACAGCGGCGCCGGCCCCAGGATGGGAAGTCAGGCGAATGTGGCCGATGCGGTTTTCGGACATGGTTGTTTCGTCGGCGTCTTTGTGCGCCATCGTGATTCGTAATGTGAGGCTGCGGCTATTGCTTGGCAAGGCGCGCGCCTGTTGCCGCAATTACGCCTTCAACAAGTCTTGCATCGCCATCGCCGCCGCGGGATTCCGCTCTTTTGCGCCGCTGATGAAGTAGAGAAAGACGTCGCCGGATTTCTCCCAATCACGCGCAGTCTTCGCCCACTTCTTCAACGCCGGCTTTGGATAGCCTGTCGGCTCGTCAGCTTGCGTGAGTTCGAGGCGCGCATAAGTGAAGTCGGCCGTAGGTTCGACGATGAGCGGATGCTTCTGGGACTCAACCGTCACCACGGCAATGTTGCGTTTGCGCGCGAGCTTCATGAACGCGTCGTCGGTGAAGCTCTCGTGCCGCACTTCGATGGCGTGGCGCAGCTTCAGCTTGCCGAGCTTCTCCGGCAGCATATCGAAATAGGCAGTCATCTCGGCTTCGTCGAACTTCTTGTAGGGCGCCATTTGCCAGAAGATCGGACCGAGCTTTGCGCCGAGTTCGTTAACGCCGCTATTGAAGAACCACTCGATCGATTGCGCGGCCTCGCGCAAATCCTTGCGCTGTACAGCCGCGCGCGGCGCTTTCACCGAGAACATGAAGTCCTCTGGCGTCGTCGTCGCCCACTTCTTGAACGAGGTTGCTGTCTGCGTGCGATAGAAGGTGGCGTTGATCTCGATCGCCGTCACTTTGCTCGAGGCGTATTCGAGCTGCTTCGCCGCAGCGAGCTTGCGTGGGTAGAAGCTCTCCTCCCAAGGCTCGTAGCTCCAACCACCGATGCCGACGCGGATTGTCATCTCATTCGCCCGTAAATTTCGGCGTGCGCTTCTCGGTGAAGGCATCGACCGCTTCTTTGTGGTCGCGCGTTTCGTGCGCCAGAGCTTGGAACGCCGCCGAAAGTTCGAGCACATCGCTGAGGCGCCCATGCTGCGCTTCGCGCAACAAACGCTTTGCCAGCCGCACCGTGCGCGGCGGATTCACGGCGACGCGATCCGCGAGCCTGCGCGCCTCACCCATGAGCGCTTCGTCCGGGACGACACGAGAGACGAGACCGATACGCGCCGCTTCGTCAGCGTCGACAGTGTCGCCCGTCAGCACCAATTCTGCGGCGCGTGATGCGCCAATCGCGTTGGTCAAAATCCAAGCCCCGCCGTCGCCCGGAATAATGCCGACCTTCACGAAGCTTGAGGCCATCTTTGCCGAGGCGCCAGCCAGGCGAATGTCGCACAGAATGCCGATGTCGAGCCCGAGGCCGATTGCGTGGCCGTTAATGGCGGCGATGGTGGCGACCTCAATGTCCGCCAACGCTTTGATCACCGAATGCACGCCATTGCGATAGTTCGCGCGTGTGCCATCCGGCGTTGCGCGCGGACCGATGCCACTCCGCTCGCGGATGGCTTTCAAGTCACCACCCGCGCAGAACGATTTGCCTGCGCCGGTGAGGATGACGACATTGATGTCCGCATCGTCATTGGCTTGCCACAGCGCGCCGGCCAGATCGTCGCAGTCTTGCTGTGTGGCGATGGCGTTGCGGCTTTCCGGCCGGTTCAGAGTAACGGTCGCGACGCGTCCGGTTTTTTCGTAGGTGGCGAACGTCATTTCATCCTCGTTTGATTGCGACTTGGCTTGAGTTGAAGGGCGGCGCGCGACAATTATGGCGTCGCCGCAGCAGGGGCGGGCGCGGCGCCTTGCTGATATCCGATCAGTGGCTCGGACGTCAGCGGCGCCCCGTCGCGTGTGACATCGAGCAGGCCGGTGCCATCGTGGTTGAGCGATAGCACATAGCGGAAGCCTTGCGTCTCGAGTGTGTAGGTGGTCGCTTCCGGCGTTTGGCCAGCGATGCCATCGCGCAACTCCAGTGAGGCGTTTGTGGTGCGCGCGTTCTCGGCGCCGCTCACTGAGCGGGCGCTTCCAGCATCGGCGAAATTGTAGGCGCTGTACGTGATGGCGCCGGCAGCGTCTTCACTGACAACAAAGCTGCGGCGCGAGGTAAATCCCGCAACGCGCGTGCGCGGCATCCAGCGGCATTGGACCTCGCGCCCCTCGATCAGCGTGGAGACAAACGGCAGCGTATAAGCTGAGGACGGCGTCTCAAGCATGCCCGGATTGATCTGGCGCACCGAAGCGTCCGATCCATTGTCGCGCACCAACTCGACATTGATGCTGCCCGCTGCGCCTTCTTCATCGCCGACAAAGTAGCCGTTGCGCGCCAGCAGTCCGCCATCGGATTTGCCGTACTCCGCAACGTGAACGTCATTGTTCGACGTGCGCTCGAACACGAACACTGACGTTTCATTGAGAGAATCGCAGATGAACCAAGGCGGCGGCACACGCACAAAAACGTGCTCTTCTTCGGCGGCAGGCGCCGCCGGTTGTTGGTTGCAGGCGGCGAGCGCGAGGGCGAGTAAAGCGGCGGCAAAACGCATGGAAATCTCCTGCGCCTGCCTTAGCAGTGCTTCATGCGCGGCTCAACTTACTCCGGGCCTGCGCCGGCGACGTATGCGATCAAATCTTCGGTCTGCAGCCGTTCCGGCCCATGCCGCTGCACTGAGACACGGCCGGCGCCGGTACGGTCGACAATCACATTGATCTCGGTTTCGACATCGGCCTGGAACGTGTAGCGCACACCCTCCGGCGTCGTTGCCTCTGCGCCATCACGGACTTCAAGCGAGAAGGTTGTGGTCCGGCCGTTTTCGGACACGTCGATCGGTTGCGCTGCGGCGGCGCTGGCGAAATCATAGGAGTGATAGAGAAGGTCGCCGTCGCCATCTTCGCTCACCACGATGGTGCGCCGCCCAGTGAAGCCTAGGAGCCGCGTGCGCGGCATCCATCGGCACGAAACGTCCCGATTGCCGATGCGCACCGATGTGTAGGGCTGCGTATAGGCAGCGCCAGGTGTTTCCAGCATGCCAGGATTGATCTGGCGTACGTGGCCAACGTCGACACCGTTCTGGATCAAGCTTGTGAAGACGCTTCCGGCTGCGCCCTCCTGATCGCCGGCCTGGTATTCGGTGCGCAGCACGATCTCGCCATTCGGCTTGCCATATTGCGCGACCCGCACGGTTGGGCCTTCGCGTTCGAAGACCAACACCACCGGTGCATCGATCGCATCGCAGATGAACCAAACCGGCGTCGCAACTTGCGCTGGCCTTTCAGGCAAAGGCGGCGGCGGTTCAGATTGGCCGCAGGCGGTGAGGGCGAGTGCGAGTGCAATGGCGGCGCGGCGCATGACTTGGTCTCCAGATGGAGTGCAGAACTAGCGCCACAGAGAATGAGATCAAGCGGGCGTTTTCGCGGCGCGTTCTATAGCCCAAGCTTCCCGCGCGTCGCCTTCGTGATGCTGACCGCGCTTTCGGCGTAATCGGCCCACGGATCGGGTTCGTTCAGTCGCGTGCGCATATCTTTCAGCTTGAACACCGAAGCCGCGGGGATTGTCCTCAACTCATCCCAGCCGACAGGCACAGCAATCGGCGCAGTGCCTCGGGCGCGAGGCGAATAGGGCGCTATAGCCGTCGATCCTCGGCCATTGCGCAGATAATCGATGAAGATGCGACCCTGGCGCTTGGCTTTGGACATGTTGGCGACGAAGCGCATCGGATCCAGCGCCGCGATCTGTTCAGCGACATCCGATGAAAACGCCTTGAGCTCATCCCAGCACAGTTTGGGCTTTACGTTGAGTACGATGTGGATGCCCTTGCCGCCGGTTATCATCGCGAACGAGGTGAGCTCGGCGCTGTCGAGCAGTGCTTTGATGTCGAACGCCGCACGCTTCACGAACTGAAAGTCCAACGCCTCGTCCGGATCGAGATCGAAGATGAGGCGATCGGGATGTTCCAGATCTTTGTTGCGTGAGCCCCAGAGGTGAAACTCGAGCGCGCTGATCTGCGCCGCGGAAACGATCGCGGTGGCGTCCGGCAGCGTGATGTAGTCTTCAGCTTCACCGTCACTTTCCGAGACATTGATCAGTTTGATCTCTGCCGGCATGCCCTTCATGGCGTGCTTTTGAAAGAACGTCTGACCACCGACGCCATCCGGCGCGCGCACCAAGCTCACGGGCCGCCCGTAGAGATGCGCACCCATCCGGTCGGCGGCCATGTCGAGATAGGCCGCCAGTTCTGCTTTGGTCACACCAGCATCGGGGAAGAGTACTTTGCCCGGATGCGTGAGCCGAACGCGCGTGCGCATTGCGGGCGCCGCCTGTTCGGCCTGTACGTCCTTCGCGGATTTGTCGCCGCGCAGGCCGAGATAAACGCCGTGCCGGATTGCGCCTTCGCTGGTGAATTCCGCGAACCGTACTTGCGCGACCAGCTTCGGCTCAACCCACTTGGCGCCCTTCGCCGCTTCGCGCGGCACCGTCAGTGCAGGCTTTGCGCGTTCAATCTTGCTGAACTCTGCGTGGAGTGACGCGAGCGTTTTGTCGGTGAAGCCAGTGCCGACATTGCCGCGATATACGAGCTTGCCGTCCACGCGATCCGCCATCATCAGCGCCGCGAACGCGCGGCCTTTTAGCGACGGCTGATATCCAATGATGACGAACTCTTGCTCATTGACGCATTTTACCTTGAGCCAGGAATTGGTGCGCCCGCTCTGATACGTCGATGTCGCCTTCTTTGAGATGACGCCTTCAAGCCCCTGATCGCGAAACGCCGCCAACACGTCAGGCCCGCCACCTTCGAAATAGGGGCTTACCCGGATTGGCGCTCTGGCTTTCGCCAACAGCTTCTCCAGCCGCGCTTTCCGATCGAGCAGCGGCGTCTTGCGCAAATCCTTTGCGCCGTCGGCCAGGAGATCGAACACGAAGTACGAAGCCCCTTTGGCCACACCGTTCTCGAGCGATTTTTGCAACGCCGAAAAGTCCGTCTTGCCATTGGCCTGCGCGACGGCGACTTCGCCATCAAGCAGGACGTTTTTCAGATTGAGCGCCGCCAGAGCATCGGCAACAGATTGAAACTTGCCCGTCCAATCCAATCCAGTGCGTGTGTAAAGTCGCACGCCGTCGCCGCTCGCCGCCGCTTGGATGCGGTAGCCATCATACTTGATCTCATGGATCCAAGATTCGCCCTTCGGCGCATCTTCAACGCGCGTCGCTAGCGCCGGCTCCACGAACGCCCATTTCGGCGGCTTTGCTGCCTTCGGCGCACGCTCGCCGCCCTTGCTCCACACGCGTGCGCCGCCCGAGCGCACATCTTCAATCGTGCGGCCGGAGACAACACTCGTCACGCTGCGCGCAACTGCATCTTGCGTGCCCGCGAACGCGTCCTTCGATTTGAACAACAGCCAAGGATTGCCGCGCTCGCCTTCGCGCGGCTTGATTTTGACCATGTGAAATTCGCCCATCAGCCGGTGCCCGGCCAACACGAATTTTAGCTCACCTTTCGCCATGCCCTCATCGGGATCGAGCAACCACGTCACCTTGCCTGTGTCCCAGATGATCACAGCGCCCGCGCCATACTCACCCTTCGGGATCACGCCCTCGAACGAGCCGTATTCGATCGGATGGTTTTCCGTGCGCATGGCGAGACGCTTGATCGCCGGATCGAGAGAAGGGCCTTGCGGCACCGCCCAGCTCATCAACACGCCATGATGTTCGAGCCGGAAATCGTAGTGCAGCCGCGTTGCCGCATGTTTCTGCACAACGAACATGCCGCCAGCATCTTTTACGCCGCCGCCGGCTGGTTCGCTTGTCTTTTTGAAATCGCGCTTGCGGTTGTACTCGGCCAGATCGCCGACTTTGTCGCTCTTGCCCACTGCGGCCTTTTTCTTCTTGGCCGCCATCACACACCCATTCCCGGGGCGCCGCGTAGGGGGCGAACCCCGGACCCATAAACACAAATGGCCGGAGGTCGGCGCTCACAGCGGCAGGCAGCGGCGGAGATGGGTCCCGGACTTGGCGCTGCGCGCCGATCCAGGAATGGGTGAATCACTTCTTCGCCCGTTTTGCCGTGGACTTCGCCGGCGCCTTGGCGCGCGGCGCGGCTTTGGTCTTCTCAGCCGCGGCGCGCTTCTTCGGCGCCGGCTTCTCGTCTTCGTCGTCAGCGATCGGCTTCGACTTCTTCGCCAGCGACTTCTTCAGCGCATCCACGAGCGAGACGACATTGTCGCCATAATCGCGCGACGGTTCTTCCTGATCTTCCAGAATCAATTCGCCGTGGCGCTCGATCTTCTTTTTCACCAAGCGTTCGATCGCGATCGCGTATTCGTCCTCGAATTTGTTCGGATCGAACTTCGCTTTCTTGCGGGTGATCAGCTCTTCGGCGAGATCGACTAGGTCGGCGTCCAGCTTGCCACTTGGTATCTCATCAAAGAACAAGTTCGCTTTGCGTAGCTCTTCTGCGTAGTGGACCGTCTCAACGATCAGTCCGCCCTCGTATGGTTTCACCGCGGCGATGTATGAGCGCCCGCGCATGGTGATTTGACCGAGGCCAACAGTCTTGGTCTTCTTCAGCGCTTCGCTGACGACGCGGTACGGCTCATCCGCCATCTTCCCATCGGGCAGGGCGTAATATGGCTTATCGAAATAGATCGGGTCGATCGTGTCGGCCGGCGCGAACTGGATCATGTCGAGCGTCTTCTTCGAGTCGACCTTCAGCGCATCGAACTCTTCATCGCTGAAGAGGACGTAGCGGCCTTTCTGGTACTCGTAGCCTTTGACGATCTCGTCTTTGTCCACGACGCCAATGCCCGGCGCGACCTTCTCGTAGCGAATGCGCTGCTTAGAAGGCTCGTGAATCTGGTTAAACGTAATCTTCTCCTTGGAATCCAAGGCGGAATAGAGCTTCACCGGCAGCGCGACGAGCGCGAGCCGGATTTGCCCAGTCCAAACGGGACGAGCTGGAGGCGCCATAGCTTTTCAAACACCCAAAGAGACCGGACGTTCCAGCATCGTAACATTACTGGCAGTTGCTCACAACGCGCGTGGTTAGCGTTTACCTTACTTTGCGACGGCCGCCCGGCGCGTTGGCGTAAGTTGCGCGTACCGCGTCTACGAACGCGCCGCCGCGCTCGCGTACGCGATCCGAGAATACGAGGCCGACGTCACGGCTAAGCTCAAAGCCCGCGAGCGTCACCGCTGCCAGGCCCGGCGCTTTGAAGCTGGCTGGCGCGACCGTGACCCCCAAGCCCGCCGCGACCATGCTCATGGCGCGATCGTCCGAAAGCGTCCGCAGGCTGAAGGAGGGGCGCACATCGCGGTTGGTGAAGTAGCGGCTGATCTCCGGCAGGCCCTCGCACTGGCGGCGCACGATCATCGTCTCGCCCGAGAGTTCGCCGCCTTCGACGCTCTCCACCCCCGACAGTTTGTGGTTGGCGGCGACGAACAACACATAAGCTTCGTTCCGAAGCTCCTCCTGCGCGAAACTCTCCAGGCCCGCCCTCAGGATGGTGATCGCCACATCGAGGCGCCCGTCGCTGAGGCGGTTGGCGATGTCGCGCTCGGTGGAGTCCAAAATCTCAAGCGCCTCACCGCCTGAATTCTCGGCGTGATACGCGACAACTCGCTCCAAATCCCGCGCTGGAATGGTGGAGAGCACGCCGGCGCGCACCCGCTTCATCTGCGGCGCCTCCGACACTTCCCGCAGCGCCGCTTCATATTCCTGGGTGATCCGCCGGGCGTGTTGGAGAAACTTGCTGCCGGCCGGCGTCAGCGACACCCGCCGCGTCGTCCGCTCAAACAGCCGCGCGCCGAGCTCCTCTTCCAGCTTGGCAATTCCCACTGAGAGAGTGGGCTGCGTGACGGACGATCGCGCCGCCGCCTTCGAGAACGAGCCGAGCTCGGCCACCGCCAAAAAATAGCGCAACAGGTACCGATCCATAGACAACATCTATCAGTTTCGTTCGCAATGTTCAATTTCCATTGGCTAGGCAAATCAATTACTTGGATCGCGGGCCTTCAGGCCCGCATTGCGCGTCTGAAGACGTGCGGTCCAAGAGGAGCCGCCAAGTGTCAGACTCCTACCAGCTCGATTTCCAGCTCGGCGAAACCGCCGACGCCATCCGCGACACCACCCGCCGCTACGCCCAGGATCGCATCGCGCCCATGGCCGCCGAGATCGACGCGCAGAACAAATTTCCGCGCGAGCTTTGGCCCGAGATGGGCGAGCTTGGCCTGCACGGCATCACCGTTTCGGAAGAAGATGGCGGCCTGGGGCTTGGCTACCTCGAGCACGTCGTTGCGATGGAGGAGGTGAGCCGCGCCAGCGCTTCTGTCGGCCTCTCTTACGGCGCGCACTCAAACCTTTGCATCAACCAGCTCCGGCGCTGGGCGACGCCGGAGCAGAAGCAGAAATATCTGCCGAAGCTGATCAGCGGCGAACATGTCGGTTCGCTGGCTATGAGCGAAGCGGAGGCGGGCTCCGATGTCGTGAGCATGAAGCTGCGCGCGGAAAAGCGCGGCGATCGCTACGTTCTGAACGGCACCAAGTTCTGGATCACCAACGCGCCGGAAGCCAACACGCTTGTCGTCTACGCCAAAACCGAACCTGGCGCCGGCTCCGGCGGCATTACCGCCTTCATCATCGAGCGTGGCATGAAGGGTTTCAGCGTCGGGCAGAAGCTCGACAAAATGGGCATGCGCGGCTCCGACACCGGCGAACTCGTGTTCGAAGATTGCGAAGTGCCGGAAGAGAACGTCATGGGCGGTCTCAATCGCGGCGTCGCCGTGCTGATGAGCGGGTTAGACTACGAACGCGCCGTGCTCGCCGCCGGCCCGCTCGGCATCATGCAAGCCTGCCTCGATGTCGTGCTGCCCTACGTTCGCGAGCGCAAACAATTCGGCAAGCCGATCGGCTCGTTCCAGCTGATCCAAGCCAAAGTTGCCGACATGATCGTCGCGCTCAATGCCTCGCGCGCCTACGTCTACGCCGTTGCCAAATCCTGCGACGCCGGCAAGACCACCCGCCACGACGCAGCCGGCGCCATCATGTTCGCCTCCGAGAACGCGGTGAAGGTCAGCCTCGAAGCCATCCAGGCCCTCGGCGGCGCCGGCTACACGCGCGACTTCCCAGTTGAGCGCTTTCTCCGCGACGCTAAGCTCTACGACATCGGCGCCGGCACCAATGAAGTCCGGCGGTTTCTGATCGGGCGCGAGATTATTGGTGGCAACTAGAGACAACTCACAAAGCACTCGGAGGCTATGTGATTTCAGGCGGAAGGGTTTTGCTATGACGCGGTGGCTCGCCTTGGCGTTTCTTGTTTTCGCGACAGGCGCGACCCATGCACAGACCGTCGCGCCGTTTGACTTTCGTGGTGCACAGCTAGGGATGTCGATCGATGCATTTCGTTCGATGTCCGTGCCTGAGGGCATCGGCGCGGAAGCCGAAGAGATCGTTGTCAATTGCCGCGGTGGCGAAGCGGATGACGCCTATGCCGTGTGTAGGTGGACGTTGCCAGGACGCCCGCTCACTGCACGCGGGGCCTACGATCTCTACGGACTATCGCTAGCTGATGCTCTTGCTCAAGGTCGCACCATGCCTCCCGAACCCGCGGAGGTAACGCTGGGTTTGGATCGCGGAAATGCATCTTTCACGTTCACCCGCGATGAAGACGGAGTGCTGAAGCTTTCCGAAATTACCTTGGGCGGCAACTCGCGGTCGTTTCCAGTAGTGGAGGCGGGCCTGATTGAACGCTTTGGGCGCCCTCAATCGCGCGAACGCGGGACAGCGATAACCGGTCTCGGCATCAGCACACCGCAAGACACTCTGATTTGGCGCAATTCGTCGTCTACGATAACTGCGCGTTCGCCTGCCGGTTCGCTCGACACCATGATGGTCCTCTACGAACACACCCGCTTGCGCGAACTTGCAGCGTCGCGCGAGAACACAAGAAATCGAATGTAAGCAGCGTGCCACTTTGGCGATTGCTTTGCCCTCACGTCCGGAATCATGAAACTCAAATCCACCATCGATCCCAATTCCGAGGCCTTCGCCAAGAACGCGGCGCATCACCGCGCGCTGGCGCAGCAACTCCGCGAGCGCGCGGCGCAGATCGCGCTTGGCGGCACCGAAGAATCCCGCGCGCGGCACACCAAGCGCAACAAGCTCCTCCCGCGTGAGCGCGTTGAGCGCTTGCTTGATCCCGGTGCGCCGTTTCTCGAGATCGGCGCGCTTGCGGCTTACGATCTTTATAACGGCGAAGCGCCCGCCGCCGGCGTGATCACCGGTGTTGGCCGTGTCTCTGGCCGCGAAGTGATGATCGTCGCCAATGACGCCACGGTGAAGGGCGGCGCTTATTTTCCGATGACGGTGAAGAAGCATCTGCGCGCGCAAGAGATCGCGATGCAGAACAAGCTGCCGTGCGTCTATCTGGTCGATAGCGGCGGCGCGAACTTGCCGCACCAGGCCGAAGTCTTCCCCGACCGCGACCATTTCGGCCGCATATTCTACAACCAAGCGCGCATGAGCGCCGAAGGCATCGCGCAGATCGCCTGCGTCATGGGCTCATGCACCGCCGGCGGCGCCTACGTGCCGGCGATGAGCGATGAGACTGTCATCGTCCGCAACCAAGGCACCATCTTCCTCGGCGGCCCTCCACTCGTGAAAGCCGCGACCGGCGAGGTGATCAGCGCCGAAGATCTCGGCGGCGGCGACATGCACGCGCGCAAGAGCGGCGTGGTTGATCATCTTGCGGAAGATGATGCGCACGCGCTGCATCTCGTCCGCCGCATCGTCGCGAACCTCAACACGGTGAAGCAAGTCGGCCTCGATCTGCGCGAGCCGATCCCGCCCGCTTACGATGCCGAAAGCATTTACGGCGTTATCCCCGATGACGTGCGCACGCCCTACGATGTACGCGAAGTCATCGCGCGTATCGTAGACGGCAGCGAGCTGGACGAATTCCGCCCGCTCTACGGACCAACGCTCGTCACCGGCTTTGCGCGCATCTGGGGTTTTCCCGTCGCGATCCTTGCCAACAGCGGCATTCTGTTCAGCGAAAGCGCGCAGAAGGGCGCGCATTTCATCGAGCTCGCCTGCAAGCGCGGCATTCCGCTGCTCTTCCTGCAAAACATTTCCGGCTTCATGGTCGGCGGCAAATACGAAGCCGGCGGCATCGCCAAGGACGGCGCGAAGATGGTGACGGCCGTCGCCTCCGCCGAAGTGCCGAAATTCACCGTGCTGATCGGCGGCTCGTTCGGCGCCGGCAATTACGGCATGTGCGGCCGCGCCTTTGCTCCGCGCTTCCTCTTCACCTGGCCCAACTCCCGCATCTCCGTCATGGGCGGCGAACAAGCCGCCTCCGTGCTCGCGCAAGTGAAGCGCGACGGCATGGAAGCGAAAGGCGAGAGCTGGGGGAAAGCGGATGAAGAGAAGTTCAAAGACCCAATCCGCGCGCGTTACGAAGAAGAAGGCGATCCTTATCACGCGACCGCGCGCTTGTGGGATGACGGCATCATCGATCCAGCCCAGACGCGCGATGTGTTGGGCTTGGCGATCAGCGCGAGCTTGAACGCGCCGATTCCGGAAACACGCTTTGGCGTGTTTAGGATGTAGGCGATGACCGATTTCTTGTGGGCATTGCTGGCGTTTGCAGCGGTCGGCTGGGCTTTGGTGGCGTTAATTCGCAACAGCCGGACGCTTTATCTAACAACACTAGCTTTGTTGGTCGGACTCACAATTCTTCGAGATATGCCTAATGATCCGCATCCGTATTTTGCGGTAGTAGCGTTGGCGATACATACGGCGTTCTACTTCGCCATAGGTTCGCTTGTGCTATGGATTGCGCGCAAAGTTCGGCCAACTGCGAGACACTCAAACACTGGCGACGCTTTCGATGCTTAAATCCGTCCTCATCGCAAACCGTGGCGAGATCGCCCGCCGCGTCATTCGCACGGCCAAGCGTCTCGGCATCCGCACCATCGCCGTATATTCCGACGCTGACGCCAAAGCTTTGCATGTGCGTGAGGCGGATGAAGCCGTGCACATTGGCGCGAGCCCCGCGAAGGAGAGCTATCTGCGCGGCGAGAGGATCATCGCCGCCGCGAAGCAAACCGGCGCTGAGGCGATCCATCCCGGTTACGGCTTTCTCTCCGAAAACGCCGATTTCGCACAGGCCGTCATCGATGCCGGCCTGATCTGGATCGGCCCGAAGCCGGACTCGATCCGCGCCATGGGCCTCAAGGACGCAGCAAAGAAACTCATGGCCGAAGCTGGTGTGCCGACGACGCCCGGCTATCTCGGCGAAGATCAAAGTGAAGAGCGCTTGGCAAAGGAGGCCGACGCGATCGGCTATCCGGTGCTGATCAAGGCCGTCGCCGGCGGCGGCGGCAAAGGCATGCGCAAGGTCGAGAAGAAGGGCGATTTCAAAGCCGCGCTCGCGTCGGCAAAGCGCGAAGCGTCGTCATCGTTCGGCGATGATCGCGTGCTGCTCGAAATGTATGTGCAGCGCCCGCGCCATATCGAGGTGCAGGTGTTCGGCGACACGCACGGCAATGTCGTGCATCTGTTCGAGCGCGATTGCTCGCTGCAGCGCCGCCACCAGAAGGTGATCGAAGAAGCGCCCGCGCCGGGCATGGACGCCGCCACGCGCAAAGCCGTCACCGATGCGGCCGTGCTCGCGGCGAAAGCCGTGAACTATGTCGGCGCCGGCACCATCGAGTTCATCGCCGACGCCAGCGAAGGCCTCCGCGCGGACCGCATCTGGTTCATGGAAATGAACACGCGGCTGCAAGTCGAGCACCCGGTGACGGAAGAGATCACCGGGCAGGATTTGGTCGAATGGCAACTCCGTGTGGCGAGCGGGGAAAAGCTGCCGCTGAAGCAGGACGAGTTGAGGATCAATGGCTGGGCGATGGAAGCGCGGCTGTACGCGGAGAATCCTGAGACGGGGTTCTTACCGTCCACCGGGCCGATCGAGTTCTTTGTGACGCCACAAGAGCTGAGAGTGGAGTCGGCATTCCATGGCGGTGGAGACGTAAGTCCGTTCTACGATCCCATGATCGCAAAGATCATTGCTTCTGCCGAAACAAGGGATGCGGCCATCGACGAACTCCGGCGGGGGTGTAGCGACATCGCAGTTTGGCCCGTCAAGACAAACGCTGGATTCCTCGTGCGCTGTCTCGCGGACGAGGATTTTCGTGCGGGTAGCGTTGACACCAACTTGATCGCGGCGCGCGGGGAGGCGTTAAGTGCTCGGCCTCTCGCCTCCGATGCTATCGTCAATACGGCCGCTTGGCTTCTGCGGAACGCTAGCGACTCGATCGGCGCCCCCGACGCGCACTCGCCTTGGCTCTCGCTGCGCGGATTTCGACTCAACAGCGCCGCGCGAATGGTCGTTCGCATCCGGAGCGGCGATCATTCATACCAAGGCGATCCATCTCTGGCTTCCCGTGTTCCAGGCATCACGCGTCCCGATGGGCACGTTGTCGTCTTCGATCGCGGCGAAGCCTACGAATTCACGCTCGACACCGGCGAGCGCGACGCAAACGAAGGTGCCGCAGGTGATGGCGCGATCCTTTCGCCGATGCCGGGCAAGATCGTCTCTGTCGCCGCCAAAGCCGGCGCGAAGCTGAAGAAAGGCGATCCCATCCTCGTGCTCGAAGCCATGAAAATGGAGCACACGCTCACCGCGCCGTTCGACGGCAAGGTGGTCGAACTCACCGGCAAAGCGGGCGACCAGGTGGCGGAGGGGGTGGTGTTGGCGAAGATCGAGGCTGTGTAACATGCGCGGAGTATCGCGCCGCGACGCTGCTGTGGGATACGATTGCAGGGGATAAGTGCAATATGGATAGTCGGTGTCTCGCCGACCAACTCCAGTGCCTGCCGGCGGGACGCCGGCGGTCCATATTAAGCGAACTCTGCTTCGGCCTGCTCGTGGTGCCTGACGGCATCGCCAAACACTTCATTCACGCCAACGGTCGTCAGCTCGGGCACGCTGGCATTCGACGGCACGCTTGCACCTGCGCCGATGCGTGAGTTCGCGCCGATAAAGGCATAGCTCCCGATCCGCACGGTCCGCACCAGCACGCGCGAACGGCCGCCATCGGTTTTTCTGCGCACATGCGCTGCAAGCTCGACCTCACGCGAAAACATGACGCGGTTGCCGATATCCATCAGACCGCGATCGAGCACATCCATGCGCACCGGCCATTCGACGCCGTAGCCGATGCGCGAGCCCCAGAGACGCAGCCACATCGAATAGAAGCCGGGAAACACGCGCAGTAGCGATTCCAGAAACGGCAGCGCGTCATAGATCGCTTGGATGTGATGCGTGGCGAGCCAGGACGAGAATTTCCGCCCGTCGATCTCGTTCACACCTTGTTTCAGCGGCGCCCAGCGCAACGTCACGCGCTGCACCAGGGGCGGCACAAAGAACACGACGAACAGCAGCAGCATCGCGCTCCACAGCGACGGCCATTGTGCGAACACGCCCAACGCCGCTAGCGACAGCACCGTCATCAGCAACGGAAAATAAGAGAATAGCCTGTCGGCCGTGGTCATCATGCCGCGTCGCTGCGTACAGCGCCGGCAATCAGCGCGTAAAGTTCATCGCCGCCGCGCGCCGCGCGCAGAGCGTGGCGGACTTCAGCGTGCTTTAGGAACCGCGAGATCCGCGCAAACGCCTTTAGGTGGTCAGCGCTCCTTTCGGGCGGCGAAAGCAGCATGAAGACGAGATCGGCCGGGCGATTATCCATCGCCTCGAAATCCTGCGGCGGATCCAGCCGCGCGAACGCGGCGATCGGCCGGATGAGGCCAGGGAGCGGCCCGTGCGGTGTGGCGACGCCTTCGCCAAGCCCGGTGCCGCTCAGCCGTTCCCGGATCAAGACAGTGTCGAAAGCCGCGCGCGCATTTATCCCGGCACTCTTGGCCAAGGTGTCGGCCATGAGCTGCAATGCCTGGCGGCGAGACGTTGCGATCAAACGGGGCACGATAGCGTCCGCTGCAACCAAATCGCTGAGATCGTTCACCAACTCATCCTGTCCGCGACGCCCCAATCGGGAACGCCTAGCAACTCAGGCGCCGTTTTTACGGTTCCCGCGCCCCGGATCAATCCAGCCGACATTCCCGTCTGCCCGCCGGTACACGACATTCAGTTCGCCGTTTCCAGCATTTCTGAACATCAGCGCCGGCGATTCAGTCAAATCGAGCTGCATCACCGCCATGGACACCGTCATCGTTCGAACCGGCTTTGCGACTTCCGCGATCACCAAAGGGACCGCTTCGCCAGTGGCCGGCGCATCGGCGCCGTCGTCCTCGGCTTCTTCCTCTAATGGCGCGAGCACATAGGACGAAGCGTCCTCTGCCGGAAGGGGAGATTTGTTGTCCGCGTGATGATTTCGCAGGCGCCTTTTGTAGCGGCGGACACGTTTTTCGAGCTTCACCAGTGCATCATCAAAAGCGCTGTGCGCGTCGCCGCCGTGGCCTTCTGCTTGAAGCGAAATTCCTGAGGGTAGGTGGACCAAACAATCCACTGCGATGCCTATGCCACCGCCGTTCTTGGCTACTGTGACAACCGCATCTGTAGCCCGGTTGAAATACTTGCCGACACCGCTCGCGAGATCGTTCTCGATACGGGTTCGAAGCGCTTCGCCGACATCCATTTGTCGTCCGGCGATCTGTATGCGCATGAAGGAGCCTCCTGGTTTCAACCATGGCGCTCTCGGGGCCGAGCCCGCCCCCAAAGGCGCCCCGAAGCCAATACTGAAGGTAGGCCTCGGGTAGGGTTGGGTCAACGCGTAGAGCCGCGAAAGGGATTAAATTGAAGCTTCTCGCCGCATCTGCGAAGCGATGACTTTGCTTTCGACAGCTTAACCACCATGTTGGCGCCGGGGAGCCGCAATGAGCGCCGACGAAAGCGCCACATCCATCACAGATGAGTCGCAAACGCGTCCGCAATGGTTCGACCTTGCGGCGATCATCGTGTGCACGCTCGCGTGGGGAACGACGTGGTTCGCGATCACCATGCAACTTGGTGTCGTCGATCCAGTCGTCTCGATCACGTATCGCTTCGCGCTCGCCGCGGCGCTGTTGTTTGCGTGGGGCGCGCTGCGGCGCGAAAAACTTAGCCTCAATCGCGCGCAACATTTCGCAGCGTTCGGCGTCGGGCTTTTCACCTTCGCGGTCGATTATTCGTTCGTCTATTGGGCCGAAGAGCGCGTGACGTCCGCCGTCGTTGCCGTCGTGTTCGCGGCGATGGCGTTTATGAATCTCATCGTCTTTCGCTTTGCGTTTGGCCAACGCGCGCCGTTGCTTGCGTGGGCGGCTGCGGGGCTCGGCGTGCTCGGCGTTGCGCTGCTGTCTTGGGAAGAGCTGCTCTCCGCCAATATGAGCGAGCGCGCTCTTACCGGCATCGGGCTCACACTTGCCGGCGTATTCTCCGCCGCTATCGGCAATGTTTACGCACGTCGCGGTGAATTGGCTGGCGCCGGCGTCATCGCCTCGACCGGCTGGGCGATGGGCTATGGCGCATTGCTTCTCGCCATATTTGCGGTGGCGACGGGTAAGACCTGGGCGTTTGAATTCACCGCGCCTTATATACTTTCGCTGCTGCATCTTTCCGTCATCGGCTCGGTTATTGCGTTCGCGCTTTACTATGGCCTCGCGCGCCGCCGTGGTTACGCCACCGCGTCGTACATTTCCGCACTCACACCGCCTTTGGCGATGTTTGTCTCAGCTTTGTTTGAGGGCAAAACCTGGGGACTGTTCGCATTGGGCGGCGTCGTGCTCGTGCTAGCGGGGCAGGTGCTGCTGCTGCGCTCGAAGAAGGCGGCTTAAGGCAGCGCCGTCAGCGCCGCCGCCATGCCGGGGCGCATTGGCGCAAACGCTGCGTTCTCGCTGAGCGAGACGTTGGCCTGCACCACACTGAGAAACATCATCAGATTGTGCCGCCGCGCCAGGCCAGCATCCGACAAATACCAGTTGTCCCAAGTTGCCCCGAGCGGGCCGGGGCCGCTGATCTCGGCGAACCACGCCGTCCATTCGGCTTCATCGAACACGTTGCGCGTTGCCATGAATAGGATCGGTCGCGCTAGGCGTTCGCCTTCGCCGTGAATGTAGTAGTGGCCAGCTGGTGCAATCTGCGCGGCAATGGCGTCACGGATACGGATTAGCTCCGGTTTACCAAGCGCCGGATTGAGCACGAGCTGCAGCATCAGGTCTGCGCTGTGCGCCGTTGCGTGGCGATAGCCTTCGCCGGGTGTGAAGCCGCGATAATCGCTGATGCTGCGCAGATAATTGACCGAGGCATCGACGAGCTGCGTGCGTTGCGCCGGGCTCATCCAGGGATTGATCCGATCTGTGCGCGCCACATTGGCGAGCACGAGCGCAGCGAACGGCCGCTGAAAACCTTGCGGATCCGGCGCCGTCAGCCTCGCTTGCAAATCCGCGTTGAGCGCCGCCAGAGTTTCCTGAGTGAGCTGGCCTTCGCGCATGTAGTGCTGCAATGCTTCGAACGCGATGCCGTCCCGCACCGCCATATCTGGATCACCCAGGCACGACGCTAACCCAAGCGCTACCGCGTTGCGTGTCGCGTCATCCGCAATCGTCCAGCCACTCGCTTTCAGCTCATCGAGCTGCGCGCGGGCGTAGCCAGCAGGGCGGCACGTCGAAGTCTCGCTCGATTGTGTGGAAGCCGTCGCGCAAGCCGAAAGAAGCAACAAGGCTGCGAGGGCGGCGTGTTTCATGTCGCGAATTCTCTCCATGCGGTGACGAACCGCAAAGCCGATGCGACGAATAGCGTCTTCGTACGTGCGAGAGGCAAGCGAAAGCGCCGCCGATGCGGGTTTGTGAAGTTTGCTCCACGAAGATGGGAGCCGGGGCGCGCGATCCGCGCTGAGGTAGTCTCAAGGGTTGCGCTGATTGTCTCCAATCAACGCTGCGCGCTTCGCGCGCCCCGTTACAGAATCGTTTGTCCCGGATTGGCAAAGGGAGTTGGAGGGCCCTTCCAGCCGAGTGACCCAGCTGGCGCCTTAATTCCGTAGCCACGAGCCGGTGTCGCGCGCATCGATCTCCCGAAAAATGAGATCGTGGACCCTGCCATGTTGAGCAGGCATGTGAACGCTCGCTCGCTTCGCTCGTTGGGCAAAGGGAGCGTCGTACCTTTCGGCCCTCTCGCATTCCCCGAGCTTGAACTTGCTATGCGATGCTTGCGCACCGCACCGACCGTCACCGCGCCGATTCCGCGCCGCACATTCCAAAGTTTCGGAGCTCTTCGAAATCTCCCGTGTGCGACGGGGAGAAGTATGCGCCGGTTTTGGAGGTGTAGGATAGATTTGCACGCATCCAACAAAGTTGGAGCGCGGGCCTCCGGCCAGCAATGGCGCTACAGCTTGAAAAACTTGCTTTAAAGCGGGCCGGAAGCCCGCGCTCCAACCTGCAAAGGGCGGCGTCTGTCCGTGGATAGCTTGCGGCCTAGCGCTGCATGTCGCCCAAGATTGCGAGGACCTCGAAGCCCAGCACGACCGAGCCAACAACAACCGCAGCAACCAGAACGAATATCAGGAGCTGCAGCCAATCCGGATCTTCGCGTAGCGCACGTTCCTTTGGCGGCTCATTCCGCCTCGCATAAGCGTACACGCCGCGAACCACGTAGCCAAAACTCGCCAACCCGGCGAGCCCAATGACGAAAGGCCGCATGTCATCGGATGAACCTCCGAGAAACCAATGGGCACCAATGCCTGCCCATATCAGCGCGCCCAGCATCCATCCTGCCCAGGCAGGTACGCGTGATTCGATGCGCATGACGTTCCTACCGCAAACTCGCGTTGATCTTTTCCAAATCCGCAACTGACGGAATGAGATCGGCGTCCGGCAGTTTGTTCAGCGGCGTCATCACCGTGTTCATTGAATCGTGCAGATCGCCGGCGTTGGGATCGACGTAGAGCAAGCCCGTCACGATCTCGCCCATCGCCGATTTGCGCGCGAGGTAGCCAAGCGCTTCGTTGCGATCGGTGGCGTCGTAATCGTCTTCGATCTTGCGCAGGCGCAGGATTGAGCCGTCGTGTTGGCGGACTTCTTTCAGTTCACCTGGCTTGTAGTCCGCCTTGATCGGCGCACGCGGGGTGATGACGTCCATGCGGTTCACGGCTTCGTTGTGCTCGCGCACGTAATCGAAGCTCTTGGTCGAGCCGACGTGGTTGTTGAACGCCACGCAAGGGCTGATGACATCGAGGATCGCGGTGCCTTTGTGGCTGAGCGCGCCTTTGATCAGCGGCACCAGCTGGTGCTTGTCGCCAGAGAAACTGCGGCCAACGTAGGTGGCGCCGAGCTGCAAGCCGAGCATCACAAGATCAATGGCGGAATCCTTATTCTCTGCGCCTTTCTTGGCCTTTGAGCCTTTGTCGGACGTGGCGGAAAATTGACCTTTGGTGAGGCCGTACACGCCGTTGTTCTCGACGATGTAAGTCATGTTCACACCGCGGCGTACGGCATGGCAGAATTGGCCAAGGCCGATAGAGGCGGTGTCGCCGTCACCGCTCACGCCGAGATAAATCAGATCGCGCGCGGCGATGTTGGCGCCGGTGAGAACGGACGGCATGCGGCCGTGAACGGCGTTGAAGCCGTGTGCGGGGCTGACGAAATAATCCGGCGTCTTTGACGAGCAGCCGATACCCGAGAATTTCGCGAGCCGATGCGGCGCAAGGTCGATCTCGAAGCAGGCCTGGATGATCGACGCACTGATCGAGTCATGTCCGCAGCCGGCGCAGAGCGTCGAGATGCGGCCCTCGTAGTCGCGGCGAGTGAAGCCGAGTGCGTTCTTTTCGAGTGATGGGTGATGCAGCTGCGGCTTGGCGATGTAGGTCATTGCGCGTTCTCCCGCAGCGCGGCCGCGTGCGGGCCTCTGAGTTTTTCGGTGATAGCCCGGATGATGAAACGCGCCGTGATCGGCGTGCCGTCGTAGTGCAGCACGGAGACCAGCCGCGCCGGATCGATGCCGCCCTCATTCACCAGCAGCGACTTCAGCTGGGCGTCACGGTTCTGCTCGACGACGAACACTTGCTCATGGTCGTGGATGAACTCGAACACGTCATTGCAGAACGGGAAGCTGCGGATACGCATGGAATCCAGGTGGATGCCATGACCCTCCAGCGCGCACAGCGCTTCTTCCATCGCCGGATCGGTCGAGCCCATGAAGATCACACCGTCAGGCGTGCGCTTCTTGGCTTTGTGAATGATCGGCGCCGGCACGTGGGATTTCATCGTCTCCCACTTGCGCAGCAGGCGCTCCATGCCTTCGGTGTAGTCCTCGCCTTTTTCGCTGTAGCGCGCGTCTTTGTCGTGGCTTGAGCCGCGGGTGAAGTAGCTGCCTTTGGTCGGATGCGTGCCGGGGAGCGTGCGATACGGCACGGCGTCGCCATCGACGTCGCGATAACGGCCGAACGGCACGCCCTGCTCCAGATGCTCGTATGACAACACCTTGCCGCGGTTGAGGTGACGCTTGGCGTCCCACTTGAAGGGCGGCGTCAGCCATTCCTGCATGCCGATATCGAGATCGAGCATGACGAAGACTGTGGTCTGGAAAAAGTCGGAAAGATCGAACGCTTGCGCACCGAACTCAAACGCTTCGGTCGGGTTGCCAGGAAACAGGAGCGGATGCTTGGTGTCGCCGTGCGAGGCGTAGGCCGCCAGCATCAAGTCCGATTGTTGCGTGCGCGTCGGCATGCCGGTTGAAGGCCCGCCGCGTTGCACGTCAAAGATCACGGCCGGGATTTCGGCGTAGTACGAAAAGCCGACGAACTCATTCATCAGCGAAATGCCGGGACCCGACGTGCAGGTGAAGGCACGCGAACCGGCCCATCCGGCGCCCATGACCATGCCGATCGAGGCGATTTCATCCTCGGCCTGCACGATGGCGAAGCGATTTTTTCCGTCCGGGTCCTTGCGGAGTTTATCGCAATATTTCTGAAAGCCCTCGGCCAGCGAGGTGGACGGCGTGATCGGATACCAAGCGCAGAATGTTGCGCCGCCATAAACGGCGCCAAGCGCAGCGGCGTCATTGCCCTCGACGAAGATGCGATCGCCAACCTTATCAGCGCGCTTCAGCTTCAAGCCAATCGGCGCGAGGTGATCCTTCGCAAACGTGTAGCCAAGCTCGAACGCCTTCAGGTTTGGCGCGATCAGCTTGTCTTTGCCTTTGAATTCCTCGGTGAGCAGCTGCTTCACGACCTCGGTTTCAAAGCCTAGGAGCTGCGCCAGCACGCCGATGTAGCAGATGTTCTTGAACAGCTGACGCTGGCGCGGATCGGTAAACTCCGCTGCGATCAGATCGGTGAGCGGCGCGCCGATGATGGTGATGTCGTCGCGAAACTTCGACGCCGGCAGCGGCTTCGACGAATCGTAAAGCAGATAGCCGCCCGTCTCGATGCCCTTCACGTCGGCGTCCCAGGTCTGCGGGTTCATCGCCACCATAAGATCGATGCCGCCCCGGCGCCCGAGCCAACCAGCCTCGGACACGCGGACCTCGTACCATGTCGGCAGGCCCTGGATGTTCGACGGGAAAATGTTGCGCGCGCCCACGGGCACGCCCATGCGCAGGATCACTTTCGCAAACAGGCCGTTGGCGCTCGCCGACCCCGAGCCGTTTACGTTGGCAAACTTGACGACGAAATCGTTGGTCGCGGCGAGAGGCTTGGCCATGCTTGGGTGCGGCGCCTTAGTGATCCGAGATGTCAGCGGCCAGTCCGCCAACGCCGGGGGAACTTAATAGCCGGTCACGGGCGGCAATTGAAGAGCTTAGCCGGGCGCCAATTGCTCGGCGGGCGTCGTGGAGACCGATGTTTGGCTGGCGCTGAAAACGATGGAGGCGTTCTCAAATGGCCGGCGATAGCGCGCGAGGGTTTCGCGGCTCATCGTCCGGTAGCCCATGACGGGCTCGACCACTACGAAGCGCTCGGCGTCATAACCCACCACCAGCACATAATGATCGACCATTTCGAGACCGGTCACTTCCGATACGCGCCCTACCCGGGAGGTGATGAAGTCACCGGCGCGCCCGATCACGGGGGCATTGGCGCCGGGATAGGTGATGCTTTGGACGAACACGGAGGGCACACGGATCGCGACCAACACCGGCCGGCCACTCTCAAGCTCCCGGATCAAGCCTTCGGCAGGCAGGCGGACGCCGTTGGCCAATAAGCCGTTCGCACGTGCGAGCGTCAGCACTTCTGCGATTGTATAGCCGTCCGGCGAAGTTGGCGGGTGCGCTGCATAGATTGCCTCGCCCGTTGTCGGGGCTGCGGGCAGGCGCCAATAATTGATGACGCTTGCGAGAACATGCGCGCCGCAGGAATCGCGCCGGGTTTGGTGATCATGCGCGACCGGCAGGACCAAGGCGTTCGCGCCCACAGCGGGCGCGAAGCCGTCGAAACTATTGTTGGCGCTCTGATGAGCAAACTCGTTCACGTTGGACGTCGGCGTAACCGCACATCCAGCCGCACAAAGCGCCAACAATAGCGCGCTGAGGCAAACCTCAGATTTCACCGTTAGCTTATGGCGACGACGACAACCACAACGAGCAAGCCGATCAGCAACCATTGCGTGTTGGTGATGCCGGCTTGGTATTGTTGTGCTTCTTCAGGCGACATGACGACGACTTCGTAGCCTTGGTCCTGATATGCGGCGACTTGCGCAGCATCACTGGCGCTTAAGCCGTATTGCTGCAGTTCTGCGGTCGTGAAGGCTTGCGGCTCAACGGCGCGGAATTGCTCCGTTTGCTGCTGCGCCATTGCGAGCGGCGCGAATGACGTGAATGCGACGCCAAGCGCCAGCGCAGTTATGAGACGTTTCATGGGATGCTCCCCTGTGATGTTCACGGAAAAATGGGAGCGACGCTGGGCCGAAGGGTCATGCGCGCCGACTATTTTGGCGGCTACCGATTTTTCGGCAATCGCAGGAAAGGTGCGCAATTTGCACACAACACAAGTTCCCACGCCCACACCGACGCTAACATGGGCGCGGCGCTCAGCAAGCTAATTCGCGGTTGGGAACTTTTACTTCGCCAGCACAGGTTCGCGTTTGCGAGATGACGACTTCGGCGCGCAGCCCGCTTGGGTGGTATCGAGCAAAAATTGCTGCATATCCCACGCGCCGGTCGGACAACGCTCAGCGCACAAGCCACAGTGCAAGCAGACGTCTTCGTCCTTCACCATCACGCGGCCGGTCTTCAGACCATCTTGAACGTAGAGATCTTGCGTGAGGATCATCGCCGGCGCGTTGAGGCGCTCGCGAAGTTCCGTCTCCTCGCCGTTCTCCGTGAACGTAATGCAATCCATCGGACAAATATCGACGCACGCGTCGCACTCGATGCACGCCGGCGCCGAGAACACTGTCTGGACGTCGCAGTTCAAGCAGCGCTGTGCTTCTTTGTAGCCGAGCAGCGGATCAAAGCCCTTCTCGACCTCAATCTTCACGTTGCGCAGCGCAACTTCCGGCTCAACGAGCGGCACCTTGTAGCGAAGATCGAGCGAGATATCGTTGTCATAGGCCCATTCGTGGATGCCCATTTTCGTGGACATCATCGACACACCAGGCGGCGGCCGGTTGTTCACGTCCTTGCCCTGGCAATAGAGGTCGATCGAAACGGCTGCGTCGTGTCCGTGCGCGACGGCCCAGATGATGTTCTTCGGGCCGAAGGCAGCGTCGCCGCCGAAGAACACGTTCGGCACGGCCGATTGGAACGTCACCTCATCAACGACTGGCATGTTCCATTTGTCGAAGGTCATGCCGATGTCGCGTTCGATCCAGGGGAACGAGTTCTCCTGGCCAACGGCCATCAGCACATCATCACACGCATGGTGGATATCAGGTTCGCCTGTCGGCTCGAGGCGCTTCTTTCCGTCCTTCTCAACCCAGTGCATCTTCGTGAACAGCACGCCGGTGAGCTTGCCGTTCTCGTGGGTGAATTCCTTCGGATTGAGGAAATTGAGGATCGGGATGCCTTCGTGCTGGGCGTCTTCTTTCTCCCAGGTCGAAGCCTTCATCTCATCGAAACCGGAGCGCACGACGACCTTGACGTCTTCGCCGCCAAGGCGGCGCGACGTGCGGCAGCAATCCATGGCTGTGTTGCCGCCGCCGAGCACGACGACGCGCTTGCCGATCTTTTCGACATGCTCGAACGAGACGCTGGAAAGCCAATCGATGCCGATATGGATATTGGCGGCGGCTTCCTTCTGGCCCGGCAGGCCAAGATCGCGGCCACGCGGCGCGCCGGTGCCGACGAATATGGCATCCCAGCCTTGCGCCAGGACGTCTTTCAAGGAATCCACATGCGTGCCGAAGTGCGTTACCGGCTCATAGCGGAGGATGTAATCGACTTCCTCGTCGATCACGCTTTCGGGCAGGCGAAAACGTGGGATCTGGGTGCGGATCATGCCGCCGCCCTTCTTCTCCGCATCGTAGATGTGGACTTCATAGCCAAGCGGCAGCAGGTCGCGCGCCACGGTCAGAGAAGCTGGTCCCGCGCCGATGCAAACGATGCGCTTGCCGTTTTTCTTGGTGGCGGGCAGCGGCAACAGGTGATCGATCTCACCCTTATTGTCGGCGGCGACGCGCTTCAGGCGGCAGATCGCGACCGGCTCGGGTTTGCCTTGCTGTTCTTCAACGCGACCGCGGCGGCATGCAGGCTCACATGGGCGATCGCACGTGCGCCCGAGAATCCCGGGAAACACATTCGACTTCCAATTGACCATGTACGCATCGGCATAACGCTGCGCGGCGATCAGGCGGATGTATTCAGGAACCGGGGTGTGAGCCGGACACGCCCACTGACAATCGACAACCTTGTGGAAGTAGTCGGGGTTCGCGATGTTAGTGGGCTTCAAGCGGCCTGCTCCCTCGTGCGGTCAGGAAGCTACTCCGCCGAACCGCGTCGCGGCAATCGCTAAGCGCTTGATTGCTCGGCGGCGGCTCGCGATGGTCGGTCCGCATGAGCTGGCAATTCTGGATCGACCGCGGCGGCACGTTCACCGACGTAGTGGCGCGCGGCCCCGGCGGCGTCGAGGTGGTGAAAAAGCTGCTGTCGGTAAATCCCAGCCGCTATGACGACGCCGCACTTGAGGCGATGCGAGTCATTCTCAAAGAGCACAACGCGACCTTCACCGACGTCGAGGCGGTAAAGCTCGGCACGACCGTCGCAACCAACGCACTGCTTGAGCGCAAGGGCGCGGACGTGGTGCTCGTGGTGACCGAGGGGTTTGGCGACGCGCTGGAAATCGGAACGCAAGCGCGGCCGGACATCTTCGCGCTTCACATCGTCAAACCGGATTTGCTGCAACGCCGCGTAGTCGAAGTGCGGGAACGGGTCACGGCTGAAGGCGAAGTGCTCACGCCGCTCGACGAAATGCACGCGCGTGCAGCATTGCAGCGCGCGTTTGATGATGGCTTCCGCGCCACCGCGATCGCTTGCCTGCACGGCTGGGCTTATCCCGCGCACGAGCGCCGCATTGCCGCGATCGCGCGCGAAATCGGCTTTACTCAGATCAGCGTGAGCTCCGAGATCAGCGGCCTGATCAAGTTCGTGCCGCGCGCGGATACAACGGTGGCTGACGCGTATCTCTCGCCGGTACTGCGCGAATACATCGATGGTTTCGAGCGCGGATTTCTTGGACCGCCGGCACCCTCGCCGGCAACTTCGTTTGATCCTGGCGCCGACGGGGTTTGGCCTGAAGAAAGAGCCGGCGAGGGCGCCGGCGGTCCAAGAAATCCGCTGCTGTTCATGCAATCCAACGGCGGCTTGGCGCATGCTGACAGCTTCCGTGGCCGCGACGCGGTGCTCTCGGGGCCCGCTGGAGGCGTGGTGGGTATGGCCGCGGCGGCGCAGCGCGCAGGCTATGATCACGCGCTGGGTTTCGACATGGGCGGCACCTCAACCGATGTCTCGCACTTTGCCGGAGCATTCGAGCGCACGAATGAAACCATGGTGGCCGGTGTGCGGCTCTCCGCGCCGATGTTGCAAATTCACACCGTGGCGGCAGGTGGCGGCTCAATTTGCTTTTTCGATGGCATGCGTCTGCGCGTTGGGCCGCACAGCGCCGGCGCCGATCCTGGTCCGGCGTGTTACCGCCGCGGCGGGCCGTTGACGATCACGGACTGCAACGTGGTGCTCGGCCGCGTGCGGCCAGAGTTCTTTCCCGCGATCTTCGGGCCAAACGCAGATCAACCGCTTGATCGCGAAATCGTCGAACGCCAGTTCGCGGCGCTGTGTGCCGAGATCGAGGCGAGGACTGGTCACGCCATCGCACCGCAAGATGCAGCCGAAGGCTTTCTCCGCATCGCCAACGAAAACATGGCCGAGGCGATCAAGAAAATCTCGATCCAGCGCGGCTACAATCCGGCGGAATATGTGCTCGTAGCGTTTGGCGGCGCCGGCGGCCAGCATGCGTGCGCGGTTGCGGATGCCGTTGGAGCTGAGACGATATTGCTGCATCCGCTCGCGGGCGTCCTGAGCGCCTGGGGCATTGGGCTCGCGGATGTACGCGCTGTCGCTGAGAGCACGATTGAGGAGAGGCTTGCGAATGCCGATGACCTCAAGGCACGCGCAGCGGAACTTGTTCAACAGGCGGGCGCGGCGCTCGGGGCGCAGGACAACGCTCAGTTTGTCGTCTCGGTCACCGCCAATCTGAAATACGACGGCGCCGACTCCGCTATTCCCTTCACATTTGCCGATGCATCCGCCTTAGCGGCGGCGTTCGAAGCGGAACACCGCAAGCGTTTCGGTTTCACGGACCCGACCCGGGCGATCATCGTTGCTTCACTCTCGGCAGAAGCGGTGACTAGTGTGGCTTCGTCCGCCGCCGCCGCTCCGCGCGACAAGCCGGCGACCATCCCGAAGCCACTTCGTTTAGTGGCGGCAATTGAGGCCGGTGCGGCGACGACAGCGCCAGTCTATCTTCGCGAGACCCTTCCGGCTGGTTTCAAACAACGCGGGCCGGCCATCATCCTTGAGAACGGCGCCACAACGTACATCGCTGCCGGATGGACGGGTCAGATCAATCAGCACGGCGATCTCATCCTTACGCGCACCACGCACATCGAGCGCGCCGCCATTGGCACGAAGGCTGACCCGATCCTGCTTGAAGTGTTCAACAATCGCTTCATGGGCGTGGCCGAGGAGATGGGCCTGGCGCTGCAGACCACGGCGTCTTCGGTCAACATCAAGGAGCGCTTGGATTTCTCTTGCGCGGTGTTCGATGAGACCGGCGGTTTGGTCGCGAACGCGCCGCACATTCCGGTGCACCTCGGCTCGATGAGCGATAGCGTACGCGAAATTATTCGCCAACGCGGCGATGCGATGCGCGCGGGCGATATCTACATGCTCAACGCGCCGCACGCGGGCGGCACGCACTTGCCTGACATCACCGTGATCGCGCCCGTTATTCTGGGCGGCGATAACCGCCCCGCCTTCTTCACCGCGGCGCGCGGTCACCACGCCGACATTGGCGGCATCACGCCCGGCTCAATGCCGCCAGACTCGAAAAGCATCGAGGACGAAGGCGTCTTGATCGAAAACTTCCTGCTGGTGCAGGACGGGCTGTTGCGTGAAGCGGAAACGCGGGCGTTGCTTGCCTCCGGCCCGCATCCGGCGCGCGACATCGATCGCAACATCGCCGACCTCAAAGCGCAGATCGCCTCGGTTACGCGCGGCACGCATGAGCTAACGCGTCTCGTGAGGCACTACGGCCGGGATGGCGTCGCCGCCTATATGCGACACGTTCAGGATAATGCCGAAGAGCAGATCAAGCGCGTGATCGATACGCTGAAGCCTGGCGCGTTCGAAGTGACGATGGACAGCGGCGCGACCGTTCGTGTCGCCATCACGCCAGATCACACCGCCCGGAGCGTGTGCGTTGATTTCACCGGGACGAGCCCACAGCAGTCGAGCAACTTCAACGCACCTCTCGCGATCACGCGCGCGGCCACGCTCTATGTCTTTCGTACGCTGGTGAATGACAGCATTCCGCTGAACGAAGGTTGCTTAAAGCCGATTGAGATCATCGTGCCGGAGGGCTCACTTCTAAACCCGAAACGCGGTGCTGCTGTCGTCGCCGGCAATGTCGAGACCAGCCAAGTTGTGGTCGATGCGCTTTACGGCGCGCTGGGTGCGCTGGCCGCGTCGCAAGGCACGATGAACAACTTCACCTTCGGCGATGAGAAGCGCCAGTATTACGAAACGATCTGCGGCGGCTCGGGCGCTGGCCCAACATTCGACGGCGCTGACGCCGTCCAAACGCACATGACCAACTCGCGTCTCACCGATCCCGAGGTCCTGGAAACGCGCTTTCCAGTCATCGTCGAGCGCTTCAGCGTACGGCGTGGCTCGGGTGGCGGCGGCGCGCATAAAGGCGGCGACGGCGCTGTCCGCCGCATCCGCTTCCGCGAGCCGATGACAGCCGCCATGCTCGCGAACCGGCGCAGCACCGCGCCGTTCGGTATCGATGGCGGCGGCGACGGCGCGCCGGGCATAAATCGTGTCGAGCGCGAGGATGGATCAGTGACGCCGCTCGCTGCAACGGGCAAAGCTGAGGTGAAGCCTGGCGATGTTTTCGTGATCGAAACGCCAGGCGGCGGCGGCTACGGCAAAGCTTAGACGAAGCACGGGGGAAGCATGCTGGTACTTCTTGGGATTGGCGTCGTCGTGCTTGGCTTTGTCCTGCGCGCAAATCCGTTACTTGTCGTGATGGCGGCGGCGCTAACCACCGGACTCGCGGCGGCTTGGACGCCAGATGCAGACATCCAGCTCATGTACGGCGCCGCGCTCTCCACGCTCGCGGCGTTCGGCAAGGCCTTCAACGACAATCGCTATGTGAGCATGGTGTGGTTCGTACTGCTCGCGATCGGCCTGCTGGAGCGGTCCGGTTTGCAGGAGCGCGCGCGCATGCTGATTTCAAAGGTGCAGGCCGCCACTGTCGGGCGCGTGCTCTGGGTCTATTTTATCATCCGCCAAGCTGCGTCCGCAGTTGGGCTGACCTCCCTCGGTGGCCATGCGCAAATGGTGCGCCCGCTGGTGGCGCCGATGGCGGAAGGCGCGGCGGAAGCGAAGTTTGGGCCGCTGCCGGATCGCGAGCGCTACCTCATCCGCTCGCACGCAGCAGCAGCCGATAATATTGGACTCTTCTTTGGCGAGGACATCTTCATCGCCATTGCCTCAATCTTGCTGATCAAAGGTTTTCTTGAACAGAACGGCATCATCGTTGAACCGTTGCAGCTTTCGATCTGGGCAATCCCAACCGCGATCGCCGCGCTGGGTATTCACTCGACACGCCTCTGGCTGCTCGATGCACATCTCAAACGGCGCTTGCAATCGCGACCGGCGCCGGAGGCGGCGCAATGATCACGCTCGCGCACATTTACATTCTGGTCGGCGCCTTCTTCGCAGCCGTAGCGGTCCTTTCCCTGATCGACCAAGCCAATCCCCGCCGTGCGCTAAACTTTCTGTTCTGGGGCATGCTAGCGGCGAGCTTCCTTGCCGGCTCTTATCTCGGCGATCTCGGCAACGGTGTCTTGGCGCTCGGCCTTGTCGTGGTCGCCAGCATCGGCATGGGGCAAGGCAAGCCGGCAACGACGACACCCGGTCAGCGCCGCGAAAGCGCAGTAAAGCGCGGCGATCTCCTCTTTCTGCCGGCGTTGATCATCCCGGCGGTTGCGCTGGGCGGCACGCTGATCGCCAAGCAGACGGATTGGGGACCGGCGCTGATCGATCCCGCGCAAGCCACATTGATCTCGCTGATCCTTGGAACGCTGATCGCGGTCACCGTTGCGATGTTGTGGCTGCGACCGCCCGTGATCGCGCCGCTGCAGGAAGCACGGCGTCTGCTCGATGCTGTCGGCTGGGCTGCGATCTTGCCACAAATGCTAGCTTCACTTGGCGCGGTGTTTTTAGTCGCCGGCGTCGGCGAGCAAGTGGGCGCCATCTTCGCGCAATACATCCCGCTCGACACGCGCACGATGGCGGTCGCGGCCTATTGCATCGGCATGGCGCTGTTCACAATCATCATGGGCAATGCGTTCGCGGCATTTCCAGTGATGACGGCCGCTGTGGGGTTGCCGTTCGTCGTCATGCAGTTAGGCGGCGATCCGGCGCGGGTTTGCGCCATTGGCATGTTGGCGGGTTTCTGCGGCACGCTGATGACCCCGATGGCGGCAAACTTCAACGTCGTGCCGGCAAACTTGCTTGAGCTCCCAGATCGCAAATCCGCGCTCAACGGCGTCATCCGTGCACAAATCCCGACCGCGATCCCACTGCTCATCGCCAACATCGTGCTGATGCGCCTCCTGGCGTTTCCCGCATGACCAAGCTTACCAAAGATATCGCTGAGAAATTCGCGGCGCTCGCACTGGCGCATGTCAGCCGCGAGTATCCGAACATCATGCAGCACGTAATGGGTAGCGCCGCGGACGTGGTCGGCCCACGACAAGCGCATCCCATCTTCTTCGGCAGCTATGATTGGCACTCGTGCGTGCACGGCTATTGGCTGCTCGCGCGCCTGGTGCGGCGCTATCCGAATCTTTCAAGCGCGAGCGAGATCAGAGCGCTGTTCGCTGAACGCATCACTGCGGCAAACGTCGAGGGCGAGTGCGCTTATCTGCGACGCCCAGAGTCGCGCGGCTTTGAGCGGCCATATGGCTGGGGCTGGTTGCTGGGGCTACAAGCGGAGCTGGAGCAGCACAACGACAGCGCCGGCGAGCGCACCGCAGAGACAATGCGACCGCTGGCGGAAGCGTTCGCCGATCGCTTCCGTGTGTTTCTGCCGCTTAGCGATTACCCAGTCCGCACCGGCGTCCACTCCTCCACGGCGTTCGCACTGCGCCTCGCTGCGGACTATGCTGAGCCTGCCGATCCGGATCTTTTTGCACTGATGCGAGACAAGGTGTTTTCCTGGTACGGCAATGATCAAGGCGCGTTGGCTTGGGAGCCAAGCCAGGACGATTTCCTGTCGCCGACATTGATGGAAGCCGAATGCATGCGTCGCTTCATGGCGCCGCCGGCGTTCCGCGTTTGGTTTGAAGATTTCCTGCCCAATGCCGCACGCGACCAGCCCGGATCGCTATTTTCACCTGCACGCGTCAGCGACCGCACCGACGGCAAGATCGCGCACCTCGATGGGCTCAACTTCTCACGGGCCTGGTGTTGGCGTTCGATCGCTGCGGCGCTCGGCGATGCGCACCATGTCACGCCGCGCGCTAAGAAGGCGGCTCAGAGTCACATCGACGCCAGCCTCCCGCACGTTGCGGGCGATTATATGGGCGAACATTGGCTCGCGACATTTGCGCTTCTGGCGCTCGAAGCTTAGCGCGCGATCGAGAAGCTCAGCGGCGCGAGGCCGTCGACGCCGCATTCAATCGCGTCTCCCGGATTGAGCGCGGCGACGCCTGATGGAGACCCGGTGAAGATGAGATCTCCAGGCTGCAAGTCCCACCATTGCGAGAGCGCCGCGATGATTTCCGGCACGCTCCAAATCATGTCGTGGGTGTTAGCGTCTTGGCGCGTCTCGCCATTCACTTTGATCCAGATGCGCGCCTTCGTGACGTCGCCGCTTGCGGCGGCCGGAGTCAGTGCACTGATAGGCGCGGAGCGATCAAAGCCCTTCGCGGTATCCCACGGCGTTCCAGCCTTTTTGGCTTCGGCTTGGCGATCACGGCGGGTGAGATCGACGCCCACGCCATAGCCCCAAACATGGTTAACGGCGTCCAGCTCAGAGATATTCGAGCCGCCCGCGCCGATGGCGATCACGAGTTCGACTTCGTGATGAAAATTCGATGTGTGCGATGGATATGGGAGCGCGCTACCGCTTTCGACGACGGCGTCAGCCGGCTTAGAAAAGAACAATGGCGGCTCGCTTTTGGGATCATTCCCCATTTCGCGTACGTGGTCCGCGTAGTTTCTCCCTACGCAGAAAATGCGGCGTACCGGAAAGCGTACATCGCTCCCCACGATTGCAACCGATGGCTGTTGCGGCGCGGTGAATATAAATTGCATGGCGGGTTTGAGCACGTCGTGGCGGCGCGCGCAAACTCGCTCTGCCGGGGAAGCGCCGCGCGTTCGCGACGCAAAGAGTTGCGTCAGCGTTCGGCTGGCGTGATCGTCGGCGGCTACTCGCGAGGGGCGGCGCGTTTTGGAATTGTGGGTATTGGCCTTCCTGCCGTTGGGCATTTGGGTGTGGCTGCAAGCGCAGCGCATCGATGCACTTGCGCGCCGCGTGGCCGAGCTCGAACTCCAGCTCTTTTCTTTCCGCTCGAGTGCGCCCGACACCCAAGCCGAACCGGCCGAACAACCAGAAGCTCCGCAGCCTACTCCGCCCCAGGGTGAGCTGCTGCTGACGGAAGTTGTGCCGGACGACGTGCTGGTGCTCGACAATCCAGTCCCCGACGCCTCGAACGACATGGAGACGGCGGCGCCAGCCCAACCCGCCGCCAATCGTCCACGCATGCATTCGCCGCTGCTGCTGAACGAGCCGCTGGCCGAAACGCATCCGCCCGAAACACCGGCGGCGCCACAAAAGCCGAAGCAACCGGCAATGCGGCTTGATCAATGGCTGGCTGAAAGCGGTCTCGCGTGGGCCGCGGGGATCATGCTCGCACTCAGTGCGATTTACGGCGTCTCGGAAGCTTCGAAATCGGCGTGGTTCACCGCGCCAGTTCGGCTGTCTGTCGCTCTGGTTCTGGGCGCGCTTATGCTTGGCGCCAGCGAGTGGACGCGCCGCGTTAGCATCAGCCGTCCGCCCGGACACCCGCTGATTTCGGCTCTGCTCTCCGGCGCAGCCATCGTCGTCTTCTACGCCACGATTTGGGCCGCGCACGGGATCTATCACTGCATCGATTGGCCTGGCGCGGTTGCGCTGCTCACGGTCTGCGCCCTAGCGCTAATCGGCCTCTCGTTCCTTCATGGCCAGGCGCTCGGCGTACTGGCCATCGCGCTTGCACTGATTGCGCCCGCACTCGCCAGCGCAAACATCTGGCCCTCTTGGGCGCTGACCGTCTATGTCGCGTTCGTAAGCGCCAGCGGCTTTGGCCTCGCCATCTTCAAGCGCTGGTCGTGGGTCGCACTCGTCACCATCGGCGGGCTCTACTTCTGGTTCTTCGGCGCGATCGCGACCGACGATGTGCGCCGGGCTTTAGCGTTGATCAGCATCGCCAGCCTTGGCGGCGTGCTCACCGCGTTCCGCGCGCCCCTCGCAGATGAGGCCAAGAGCAACCTGACTTGGTCAGCCGTTCATGGCCTTGGCCCAAGCATTGCGGTGAGCGTTTCAAGCGCACTGCTGATCTGGGCCTGGCTTGTCGTCGCGCCCACCCCGATTGGCGCGATCGCGGGGCCGGCTCTGATCAGCATCTTTCACGTCGCTCTCGCCAGCTACGGCGTACGCGAGCGCAAGATCGCCCCTGTTGGCCTAGCGATCGCAATCGGTGCGATCGTTATCGGCTTCATGGCCTATCTCCGTGCGCGCTTCTTCTATGGGGAATTGGGGATGGACTTCTATCCGACCGTCCTCGCCGCGGCTTTCAGCATCGTGTTGTGCGCGCTCTACGCCAACCCGCATCGAACGGGCCGCATTCTGATCGCCGCGGCAGGCGCCGCTGGCGCTGCTTTGCTCACCGCTCTCGCGGCAACGTCGCGAGCGGATTGGCATTCATTTGCCGCTTGGGCGCCGCTCTTCACCGGCGCAGCGCTCTCATTCGCAGCCGCGTGGTACACCGAAAAATCAGCGCAAGACCACAAGACCGACTCCGCAACCTCATGGTGGGCTGGCGCTGGGGCGGTATTGATACTGCTCTGTGTCGAATCCGCATTCGGCGCGGAGGTGCGCACGCTTGGACATGCAGCGGCTGCGCTGTTCTTCTCTGTCGGCCTCGTCTGGCGCGGCTGGCGCGTTGCAGGCTGGGCGGCCCTAAGCGCCGGCGCCTTGGCAATCGCGCACGCCCTGTCGCCCGCACTCATCGGCTCGACGCTCGCTGGAACGCTGCCGCTATGGGGCGGGCTGCTCATCTTCGCCGGCGCGGCGATTCTTCTCTTCAGCGCTTCCACGATCATTCGCCGCGGCAATGTGAGCCTCCCGATCGCGGAGGCATTGAGCGCAACATCGGTGATCGCCGCGCTGATCGGCGTCTTCGTTGCACTGCGTTGGATCGCTGCTGGCGGCGCCGGCGTGACGCTCGACGCCTTCACCGAAACATCGCTGCAAGTGCTCGCTCTGCTGGCCGCCGGACTCACACTGCTGCCGCGCATCCACGAAACGCCCGGATCGATCGGCGCCTGGCGCGGTCACGTGCTGCTCGGGCTCGGCCTCGCCTATGCGCTAGTTGTCGTGGGGCTCGGCATCAATCCGTGGTGGGGCGGCGCTGGCCGCGCGGTCATCAACGGAATGGCGATCCTCAACCCGCTCGCGATCGCATTCGCAGCGCCAGCGGCGCTCGCCTTCATGGCCGCGAACCGCCTCTATATGCGCCAGCGTTTGTTTGGCCGCATCTACGCCATTGCTGGCGCAGTGCTCGCGCTTCTCTGGCTCGTTTTGGAGATCCGGCTGGCCTTCCATGACGGCGCGATGGCGTCGCCGCAAATCGGATTGTTCGAGAGCGCCTGCTACGCCATCGCGTTCCTTGCGTTCGCACTCGCTGTCGCGATCGTTGCGCGCCTCCGCGCGCGCCGAAATTTACTCCGTCCCTTTACCGAAGATCTGATGCGCTCCATGCGCGCGGTGAGCTGGAGCGCATTGGGCGCGTCGGCGCTTGTCATGTTGGCGGCGCAGCATCCAATTTGGGGCTCGCAAGACAGCGACGCCAGCAACGCGTTCTCCACGATGCTTGCCGTGCTAGCGCAAGCCGTGGCCATGGTCCTCGCACTTGCACTTGGACGGGCGCTCTCTGTTTCCTCCAAACCCGAAGCAACGCGTTTCGCGGCCGCAGCAGCCGCTGCACTGTTTGCATGGAGCTTCGGCCATTGCGTCATCGCTTGGCTGCACCACCGTGGGTACATGGACAATGGTGATACGCCCTACGCGCTCGAAGGCATCGCGCACGCCTTATGGCCGCTGATTTTTGTCATTTCCGCCGCACAACTCACGCGCCTCGCGCCGGGGCGCGATACAACACGCGCCTATCTCTACGATCTACAAGCGATCTGGTCGGCCGCCATCTGGCCGGCGCTGGCGTTTGCGGGCCTAGGCCTCTGGGCGCTCTACAATCCGTGGTGGGGCACGCTGCCGGCGCAGTTGCTGACGCCAATCGGCGCGATGATCGCCATCCTTGCCTATTTTGGCGCAGCAGCTCTGAGTTACGTCGCACCTGACGTGCCGAAGGTGCGCGGCATGAAATGGATGGTGCCCGCCGCCACGATCGCGTGCGCCGCCCACATATTCGTCGCCGTCACACTGGTCGTGCGCTGGCTCTACCATCGCGATGCGATGGCCACCGCAGGCACAGGCGAATTTGAACTTTGGGCGTACTCAGGAGTCTGGGCGATGCTGGCGGCCGTCTCGCTGATCTTGGGCACCAGGATAAATGACCCGGTGCTGCGCTGGATTGGCCTCGCGGTGTTCGCAATCACCATCCTCAAAGTATGCGTGCTCGACACAGCGCAGCTTTCCGGCCCGATCCGCGCGGTCTCGATTTTCGGCGTCGCCACGATCGCGGCGATCGCAACCTGGCTCGTGCGCCGAAGCCACCCCACTCCGGGGCCAGGCGACCTCGTAACCGTTACGCCAAGCGCGCGGCGTGAAAGGCGACGTGTTCGGAGACGAACGTCGCCATAAAGAAGTACGAGTGATCATAGCCATCTTGCCAGCGCAGCGTCAGTTTTTGACCCGCCTCGCGCGCGGCCTCTTCCAGCAATTCCGGCTTTAGCTGGTCAGCAAGAAACTGATCCGCTGTACCTTGGTCCACAAGAATGTCGTCAAACGATGACGCCTTCCCCGCTTCGATCAACAACGCGGCGTCGTGCGCGCGCCAAACATCACGCTCCGCTCCCAGATAGGCGCCGAACGCCTTCTTGCCCCACGGGCACCGGATTGGCGAAGAAATCGGCGAGAACGCCGAGACGCTCTTGAAGAGCTGCGGATGCTTCATCGCCAGCGTCAGCGCACCATGGCCGCCCATTGAGTGGCCGAAAATAGATCGCCGCGCCGCCAACGGAAACGCCGCTTCCACCGCCGCGATCAAATCGCGCGTAACATAACTCTCCATCTGAAAATGCGGCGCCCACGGTTGTTGCGTAGCATCGACGTAAAAGCCTGCGCCTTGACCAAGGTCATAGGCCGGATCATCGGCAACGCCTTCGCCGCGCGGCGACGTATCCGGCGCAACAATCGCCACGCCATGCTGCGCGGCGGCGGCGTAGGCGCCAGCTTTGCTGGTGAAATTGTCCTCGGTGCAGGTGAGCCCCGAGAGCCAGATCAGATACGGGAACGGGCCTTTGCCAGGCGGCGTGAAAACCGAGAGCCGCATTTCCGTGCCGGTGGCGACGCTTTGATGCGCAGCGTACACGAGCTCACCGCCCGCGACGCGATGCGCCTTCGTGATCTGCATTACGGCGTGGCTTGGCGCGGCGGCAGACGATCAATGTCGGCGAGAGCGCGCTCAATCGCCGGACCGATCGCAGCTTGCTCTTGCGCCGTCGGCTCGCCTTGCGTGAAGCGAAGGCGCAGCTGGCGATCGGCAATCTCCAGCACCGCAATGCGGCCGCCGTTACGAATGAACAACGGCACGCCCAAGTCCGTGATCACGCGATGATCATTTGGGCCAAGGAAAATGGACGTGCGATCGCAAACGACCGCGTGCGCAGAGCCTGGCGGCGCAGAGAACGGGGGTTGTCCCAGAAGGATCGAATAGCCGGGGACCGGCGTGTAGGTGACATGCTCAGCATCGATAATCTGAAACACGCCGCAGCTTTCAACGTCTCGCTGCTGCGCCATCGCTGGCGTCGCCAAACAAACAAACGTGCACGCCATCGCCAAGGAACGGATCATTTGTCACCCTCTGCCCATCTGGGCCTCAGCGTCCCACCGCCGAGCCCCTCCTATCCCGGGCGGACGCTTCTGAGCAACGCTCCATGGCACAATTGCGACCGTCAGGCTGGCCGAGCGCCCCCAGCAGCGTATTCCTGCATCAAGCGCCCATAGTCGCTGGGCTCCGGCCAACGCTCGAAGCTGTGCTTCGCGCCAGTCACCGATCCCGGCAGCTTCTCAGCCGTTTGCGATTCAATGAACGGGACAACCCAGCTCGCATCTTCGAGCATGGTTGGCCGGAAGTTCAGGAAACCCATCGCGTCGAGGTTCGGGCTGGTCGTGTAGAGCCAACTCAAGCAGTTCGAGCAATAATGATGCTTGCTCTCGTCACGATGGAGTGCGCCGATTTGCGTTTCACCTTCGACGGAAAAGCCAGCCGTGGGCAGCATCAGCGTCAACGAGTACGCACCGCTCGTGAGCTTCTGACAACCAGTGCAGTGACACGCCATGGATATCGCGGGCGGCGCCGTGATCTGCATTTTCACGCACCCGCAGAGGCATGACGCCTTCCAGGGGAGCTTCCAGTCAGTCATCGGCTTGCCTCGCTCAATACACAATCACGCTTCGGATGCTCTCGCCCCTATGCATCAAATCGAACGCTTCATTGATGCGCTCAAGCGGCAGCGTGTGCGTGATCATCGGGTCGATCTGAATTTTCTTGTCCATGTACCAATCGATGATCTTCGGCACATCGGTGCGGCCGCGTGCGCCGCCGAACGCAGTGCCTTTCCAGACACGGCCGGTGACCAGTTGGAACGGGCGCGTCGCGATCTCTTTGCCGGACTCAGCAACGCCAATGATAATGCTCTCACCCCAGCCGCGATGGCAGGCCTCCAGCGCTTGGCGCATCACGGTGGTGTTGCCGGTCGCATCGAACGTGTAGTCCGCGCCGCCGCCTGTGAGTTCGACCAGATGCGCGACGAGATCGCCGCTGATGGTCTTCGGGTTGACGAAATGCGTCATCCCAAACTTCTTGCCCCATTCTTCGCGATCGGGATTGATATCAACGCCGACGATCATGTTGGCGCCGACGAGCTTCAGACCTTGGAGCACATTGAGGCCAATACCACCCAAGCCGAACACGATGCAGTTCGCGCCCGCTTCAACCTTCGCCGTGTTGATCACCGCGCCGACGCCGGTGGTTACGCCGCAGCCGACGTAACACGCGCTTTCAAACGGTGCGTCCTTGCGGATTTTCGCAACCGCGATCTCCGGCAGCACCGTGTGATTGGCGAAGGTGCTGCAGCCCATGTAGTGCAACACCGGCTCGCCCTTATAGGAAAAGCGCGAGGTGCTATCGGGCATCAAACCCTTGCCCTGCGTTGCACGGATTGCGGTGCAGAGATTGGTTTTACGCGAGAGGCAGCTTTTACACTGCCGGCATTCCGGCGTGTAGAGCGGAATGACGTGATCGCCGACAGCGACACTCGTTACGCCCGCGCCAATCTCGCGCACGATCCCCGCGCCCTCGTGGCCAAGGATGCACGGCCACGCGGCTTCGCTATCGAAACCGTCCAGCGTGTATGAATCGGTGTGGCAAACGCCAGTTGCTTTGATTTCGACCAGGACTTCGCCGGCCTTCGGGCCTTCGAGATCGACTTCAACAATCTCCAAAGGCCTCTTAGCCTCGAATGCAACCGCCGCTCTAGTCTTCATACGCAAAGCTCCTTCGCGCGCGCTTATAGCGCGGCGCTTCAGCAATGCGCGGGAAAAATACTAGCCGTTACTCTTGCGGCCACCGGATGGTCTGCGCGCGGGGGCTTTCTTCGCGGCCGGCTTAGCGGAGCGCACCTTGCTCGGTCCGCGCGGCTTTTGTTTTATCGCAGCCGCGACGCGTTCCGGCGACACCGAGCGATACGGCACGCTGTTGGCGAACGCCATCGCACCCTCCTCGATCTCTTTCCGCGTGGTGGCATCTACAAGCTTGCCTAAGCCGGCAAGCATGTAGATCGCCTCCACTGGAACGAGCGCCGCGACCGTTCGACCATAACGGTCGAACCCAATCACGGCATTGTCCACTTGAGCTGTCTCGAGAGCTTCCGCGAAATTGGCGCGCGCCTCCGATGTAGAGAGGACAGGCGGTCCCTTCGGTTTGCGCACGCGGCTAGCCGCTTTCTTGCGATGCTCTCGAACTGATCTCATGTGAACGCCTGCTCTTCTTCCGGCGGCTCGCCGAATAAGTTCTTCGACCAGTCAACGCCAAAGAGATATTGGCTCCAATCAACTGGCGGCTCGTCCCATATCCACGAGTAGATCAAGATATTCAGGCCGATGTTGTGACCTGTGCATCTTGGCTCCAAGCGACCTTCTGGACCGAACGTGTGAGGCGCACGCTCTCTCGCGCCGGTAAACAGTGAGTTAGTTCGATGGGCTAAGAGAGCAAATAGTCGCTGCTTTTGTACAAAATTCGCAGCGTCGTCACGCAAAACACGCAACGCGTTACCGCAAGAGCGTTTTATACGCCTCATCTCAACAAGGGTGCGAAGCAAACGTGGCTTAAATTGGAGCCATTGCTGAGACAGAGCGTGCGCTACATCATCGCTTTGCACCAGAAACTGCCATCTCAGTTTGTTGTACAAGTCGTTAAGCATGCGCTCCAAGCGACTTACCTTCCGTCTTCCTTTTTTGGGTGGTGCGCCCTTGGCGGCGCGCGCGCCTTTGGGCTCATCGCGCCGCGCGCGCGCGCGCGGGCGCGGACCAATATGCTCGGGCAACGCGCCGGGTTGGCGCCGCGTCATGCGCGGCCGCGGGCCGCCCTTGCCAGGCGCAGGTCCCACGGCCTGCTCCAGTTTGTACTCGCGAATGTAAGTGTCGCGATATTCGAGGACAAACCAGAGATCGCCGACTTTGAACGGCGTCCACCACGTGTCGAAATCCATATCGACGCGCGCAATCGTCACCAGCTCCAGGCTGCCGGAGAGCACCGCCTCAGCGTAATGAACTCGCCGCTTCGCCGCGGCGATCACGGCCGCTATGTACGTCGCCGGACGCGCGCCGACGATGACCATCACATCATCGGTCGCGATTAGATTGAATTCCGGCGCTCTTCTTCTTCCCCGCACGACTGCCTCCGGTGCCGGTTCTTCCGCCGGCGCTTGTGTTTCATTGAGCGGCTGAGCTTCGATCTCTACCTCCGGCTGCGCTTGCCGCTGCTTCTGCGCGGTGTTTTTCGTTTGCTTTGGCGCGCTCTCCTCTACCTCTGACTGAGCTGCTTGTTTTTGATCTGCTACTGGTTGTTGCGCCTCCGATGAAGTCGCGCTTTCATCGGCTCTAGGCGATTTCTCAAGTGCCATCCGTGCATCTTTCCCCGTTGCCGCTGGCCGCTTTTGCGGTCTCTTCGCGGTAAGTACGGCGCGCCTTTCGAAGGCGGGTCAATAAACTTGAAGCTGAAATTCAACATGAAGTTTTGTACGAGTTAGAAGACTCGGACTTGACTGCGGTTTTGCGCACGCACTGCGACAGCGAGCACTAACGCTCGGGTCGTGCCTGAGCGTTCGGTCGAACGAGATTTGTCGGGTTCGGCCTCACGCGCTTGGGCGGAGACCTTAAAAGCAGTGGGCCGGATCTATCGATCCGGCCCGTGCTGCGGTGGCGCCTTGGGCGGGGGGAGTAGGTCGGCGCCGTGGGAATAACCTTTGGGAGGCGCGTCCGTTCCCTGGCCGCGATAAAATAATTCAGAGGCCCATGAGGTGGCTGGCGAAGCCCCCCGCCTCGGTCCAGGCATGGAGCATCCAGCCGGGCGGTTCCGAGGTCCTTGGAGCGATCTGCTGGCCGTCATTCATAGCTAGGCCGTACGTCCACGACGTCGACGGCGCGACGATCACTGGCGCATGCGCTGCCTGCCCGAACGCCACCCGATGGTGATGCCCGCAAATGACCCGCAGCACCTGACGGTGACGGGATATGACAGTCGCGAATTCCTCAGCGTCGAGGAGACCAATCGTATCGAACAGAAGGTCGTGGGTCAGGAACGGCGGATGGTGAAGCGCCACCAACGTCGGCCGGCCGCGCTCGGCCGAAAGCATGGATTCCAACCATTCGAGGCCCGAACGGCGTAATAATCCGTGCGTTTCTCCCGGCACCGTGTCGTCGAGAGCAATGATCCGGACCGGAAAGTGCTCGATCGAGAAGTGCAGCGGTCCTTCGTGCGACAGGTAAAGGTGCTGAGGGAACGTGCGCCGGATCAGGCCGCAATCATCGTGATTGCCGGGCATGAGATAGAGCGGCGCAGGCGGATCTGCGATCGCCTCGGCCAATACCGCATACTCATCCTCGCGTTGGTCGTTCACCAGATCGCCAGTGAGCAGGATGACGTCCGCGCCGTAATCTTTGGCCTGGGCCATGGCGCGTTTCAGTTGCGCAGCCGCTCGCCCCCCGTCGTCCGCCCGGACGTGGGTGTCAGAAATCTGCGCAAGCCGGAAAGTTCCGCTCATATGCTCCCTGCCCCCGCTTCTTTCGTGCGTTCCCTGAACGCAGCATGAAGCAGAGGCGCGCGCATTGGTCTGTGCCCGAGGTCACACTGCGTGCAGATCAATCCAGCGAGCGGGCGACGCGGAAGCCGATGGCTTGCGTGCGCGAGTTGCCTTCAGTTGAGCGGCGAGCCGCAGCGCGCAGCACTGGCGCCTGATCGTTGTAGCTGCCGCCGCGAAAAACACGACGCCGGCAATCGTCCGACTGCACTGCAACGCCATCAATCGGCGCGAGATCGTAATTCGCCGCGTAGCAATCCTCGACCAATTCGCCGGCGTTGCCGTGCATATCGTAGAGATTGAACGCGTTGCCCTCATGCGAGCCGACCGGCGTTGTTTGGCGGGTGCGGAACGTCGCTTGCGTCGCCGTCACGCGCGCGCCGAACGCGTACGCGCTGGGTTGGCCTGCACGCGCGGCGTATTCCCACTCAGCTTCGCTTGGCAAGCGATAGCCTGCGCTGCCCGCCTGCCCGTTGAGCCAGCTCACATAAGCTTGCGCATCTTCCCACGACACGCCGGTCACCGGACGATCGCCGCGGCCCCATCCGCCATCCGGCGGCGAATAGCCATTGCAACCACCGCCAGCGAGACACGCATCCCACTGCGAGAACGTCACTTCATACTTGCCCATCGCAAACGGCGCGACCGAAACTTCGCGCAGCGGACCTTCATCGCGGCCACGCGCAGGTTCTTCCGCCGGCGAGCCCATCACAAACAAACCGCCTGCAAGCACAGTCATTTCCGGACAACCGGTGCAATCGGAGAATGTGTAGCCAGCAACGCGCGTCGGCGCTTCTTCAGCCGGTGACGCGGGCGTTTCCACCGCCGTGCTCGCGAGCGGTTGCACTTCTGTCGATTGCTGCTCCGCGGTCACGAGCGGATGCGTGCGCATATAATCTTGTGCGAATGAAAAAATCTGCGGGCTGAAAAACGCGAGCACGCCGACAACGGCTGCCACCGCCGCCATCCAGCCCACACGACGCGATGCGCGCATGAACTTCTGACGCTTCGACAAAATCTCAAACGTCTGGACGCGCTGATCGATGTTCTCGAGCGGCTTTTGACCACGCGACTGAAACGCACTCTGCGGTGAGTTGCGCGCCATCGAGCGGAATTCGGACGAGACAAGCGCCGTGCCCGGCTCTGCCAATTCTTGCAGACGCGCGGCGACGTTCACGCCGTGGCCCAGCAAATCTTCCGTCGATGTGACGATCACATCACCAACGTGTGCGCCAACGCGCAGCTGCGGCTCACCTTTCGGGCGCTTATCGAGAATTTCCTGGATCGCGCCGAGCGCTTGGCCCGCAGACGCGAACTCAAGCATGAAGCCATCGCCCGCAGTGTTGAAGAGGCGCCCGCCGTTTGCGATCGCGACGCGCTCAACACGCGCGCGAAAATTTTCGACCTTGCGTGCGGCGTTGCGCTGATCGCGCTCTGACATTGTAGAAAAACCGACGATGTCGATCGACACGATCGAGGCCAATCGGATTGTACGTTCGTCGCTCGACTGATCAGACACGGCTCATTCCCCACGCCCGGCAAGGATAAGCCCCTCGCCGGGACTTATCCAGCCTCCTCCTACTCGCCTGAATCGATACTGAGCAGAAGCGCGGACATGTTCTGGATGAAAGCCCCAGTCGAGATGCCCGTTATGGGCTGATCGGTCGTGTGCGGAGAGGTATCCGTAGCGTCGCCCACCAGCGTTTGCGAAAAATCGCCTGACGCGGGTGTCGCTGAACCGTCGCCGACGTAGGGATTGCTCGTCGCCGTCAGCGGCGTTGGCCAATAGCCCTCGGCATTGAGCGCTGAAATCAGCTCCTGCACACGTTGTGACGTCGGTCTCTGGACAACGCCAGAGCCCGCATTCGAGTTCAAATCCGAGACCTCGATGTTCTGCGTCGAGAAATACTTCGGCAGACGGAAATCAACCCGGCGCACGAATGGAGACGAGGTCAGCCCAGCCGACGTTGCGTTGAGTCGTTCGTAGCGCGCTCGCAAAGCTTCGACATCCAGATTGCGCCATTGCGAGTAGTGCGTGATCGGCTTGGCGTCATCGTAATTCCAATAGTATGCGCCATTGACCACGTTAGAGCCGCGGCGGTGCACGATGCGCGCGCGGTTTGTCCTGATTTCAACAAACGTCGGATAGTGCCGGCCCGCGACCCGTACTTGGTCCTCGCGCAGGCGCACGGAGTCGAGCCACGCTAGAGCCTCTGGCACGCGCTCAATAAAGCGGCGCTCGCCCGTCCACCCGTAGAAGTTCAACAACTGCGAGATGTTGTTCGCCGTCGTGTGTGTTGTCAGCGCATCCGGCTCATAGGTGCGCGCACCAATTGGCGCCAGCGTTTGCACATCATGCTGCAAGCCCCAGCCCGCCTGCGGCGCGGGCTGTTGCGTCGCAAGGAAAATATCCATTGCCCGGCGGATCGCGCCGAGCGCTCGTTCGTCACCCAGCGTCTGATAAACCATCAGCAAGAACTTGATGTTCTCGCCCGCGACGTCGTCGTTGAACGTAATTTGCGGGATATAGTCCGCCTCCCCTGCAACACGCGGGAAGCGCTGCGGCCAGCCGCCATTTGCGTATTGGCTGTCCAGCACAAACTGGATCGCGCGCTCCACTGGCGCGCGGAGACGCGATGAGCGGCGCTCCACGTACATACGCAGCAAGAACTGCGAGGCTTCGCTCGTGCCCGCGTCATCGAACGTCGCGTTGCCGTAATAGTGGTGGAATTCCTCAAGTCGCCAGCCGTTTTTGCCGATCGTGTCGTACCAGCGGCGCGTACTCTCCTCGCCAGCAAAATCGTGGTGATAATTCCAGCCGCCCGCAGGATGTTGTGCGGCAATCAAACCTTCGGCCACATCCATCGCTGCTTGGTAGTAGAACTCGTCGCGCGTTGCATGGAAGCAATCGAGATAGAGATGGCCGACCGTCGCCGTGCCCGGCGGCTGTATCCAGATCATCGACGCAAACGCTTCCATCTCACCCCAGCGGCGCGAGAAGTCCGGCGCGTAGCTCCACACATAGCCGCCGCGATACGCCACGCGCTCGCGCATGAACCGCGCTGCACGCTTCATCGTGCACAGCGTTTCGCGCCTCAGCCCATTGTCACCGGTGTCAGCACTCGGCGAAAAAAAAGACGCACAGCCGCTCGTCAACACAGCGCCTGAGGCGCCGGCAAGCAGCGCGCGGCGTGATGCATTTCGCATGTCGATCATGATCTCTTCGCGCGCTCCCCTTGCCGCTCAGCGCACAGCAGCGTTTCGCTCCGGCGTGAGCAAATGTTTTCTAATCTTGCCCGCAGCGGTGCGCGGAAATTCGTCCACGAACGTGACGTGGCGCGGGGTTTTATAGCCAGCGACATTGGCGCGGCAAAACTGAATCACCTCGGCGGCGGTGACCGGCGCCGCACCGGCGCGCAGCATGACAAAGACGTGGCCGACCTCGCCCCATTTTTCGTCGGGCACGCCGATAATCGCGCTTTCCAGCACTGACGGATGTCTCGCGAGGACATTTTCGATCTCGGCCGGATACACGTTCTCGCCGCCAGAAATATACATCTCCTTGATGCGGCCAGCGACGAAGTAGCAGCCATCGGCGTCGCGGCGGCCGATATCGCCGCTCTTCAGCCAGCCATCGGCGCTAAAGGCCTTCGCCGTCTCTTCAGGCTTCTTCCAATAGCCGGGCGTAAGGCCAGGGCCCCGCATCCAGATCTCACCGCTCTCGCCGCCGGCGACATCCGCGCCATCGGCATCAACGATGCGCACATCGAGCAACATTTGCGGTTTGCCGACCGAGCCAATCTTGCTGAGTGCATCTTCGCGCGCCGCGAGGAACGCTGTCGGACCGGTCTCGGTCATGCCGTAGCCGTTGCAAACCAGCACGCCCTTCTTGGCGAAGCGCTCGACCAGCACATCCGCGAGCGGCGCTCCACCACATGCCCATGAGCGAACGCGCGCGAGATCAGCGCTTTCAAAATCCGGATGCAGCGCCAGCTGCTGATAGACCGCAGGTACGCCAAAGAAGATATCGAGCCGCGGCATCAGCGAGAGCGCCCGCGCTTCATCAAAGCCGGGCATCGCCACAACAGTGCCGCCAGCGATCAAAGTCGGCAGCGTGACCAGCTGAATGCCAGCGCTGTGAAACAGCGGTAGGAAATTGAGTGTCGTGTCGGCTTCGCGCAATCCGAATGCCTGGGTGACGTGAAACGCGTTCACTACCGACATCTGAAACGTTTGAATGACGCCTTTGGGCTGGCCCGTCGTTCCTGACGTATACATCAAGAACCAAGTTGCATCGCCGCGCCAACGCTGATCCGTTTGCAACGGTGACGCTGCCTCTATTGCAGCGTCGTATTCGTTTTCAAACGCAAATAGCGGCAGCGGCAGCGCCAGCGCGCCTGCCGTTTCGGCGTCTTCAGCGCCAAAAACCAATAGTTTCGGCGTGCAATCTTGAAGCAAAGCCTGCAGCTCTGACACAGGCGACCGCCAATTCAGCGGCACGAGAACGGCGCCAAGCTTGGCGCACGCGAACAAAACCTCAAAGAATTCGACGCGGTTGCGGCAGAGAATCGCGACGCGATCTTCGCGCCCAACACCGCGTGCAGCGAGCACAGCCGCCAACCGCGCGCAGCGATCTTCGAGTTGAGCATAGGTGAGCGTGCGCCCCGTCAGCGCATCTTCAAATGCGATCCGGTGCGGCGTCAACGCCGCCCGTTTCGCGGTGATGTCGACAAGGTCGACACCCATTACTCACTCCCCATTTCGCGCGCGCCTCTTAGGACGCGTCGCCATTCTTGGCCCGCGGCGCGAGCCCGTTAATCATCAGATCGGACGCCGCTGCCGCCACCGAAGCGGAGTCTGCGGCATCGTCCCAGACGCCGTAGCGTAGACCGAGAAACGTCGAGGCGCCCATGAGCGCCCACACACGCACTTCATCGTCTTGGCCTTCGCTGATTTCACCGCGCGATGCAGCTTGCGCCAGCTGCTGTCGATAAGCGGCGGAAAAGGTGCGGTAGTAATCGCGGTACGCTTCCGGCGCCACGAACTGCGCCTCCATGACGATGCGATAGAGCGCTTTGTGTGAACGCACGAAGTCGAGATAGGCCTGAATGCCCAAGCGTTCGGCCTCGAGCCGGTTCGGCGCTTCGCGTGTGCCCTCCGCGAGAGCGTGACGCGTACGCACGCCCATGTCGGCGACCAGCGCCCGGAACACTTCTTCCTTGCTCTTGAAATACACGTAGAACGTGCCGAGCCCGACACCTGCACGTTGAGTGATGTTTGAGATCGCGGTCTCGTGGTAGCCGCGCGCGCCAAACTCTTCCGCGGCGGCATCCAGCAACCGCCTGAGGGTGCGCCTGCCCCGCTCAGTTTTGGGCCCAGATCGCTCCTCAACCGCGGCTGGTTCGGAACCTGAATGTTGACTCATGTTTCAAGTCTCCGATATAAGCCGCCGCAAGACAACAAAAATTCGGCCCGAGAAACGGTCCGAGGGGGGAATGCGAGGCACATGCCTCTACACGTTTTGCCAGACGGGGCGGCCATGTCCTACGCCGAAGACGGCGTGGGCGCCCCTATCGTTCTGGTGCACGGCTGGGCGGCAAACGCCACCTTCTTCCGCGACCTCTCGGCTGAACTGGCCAAAAGCCACCGCGTCTACACGCTGACCCTGCGCGGACATCCCGGCTCCGAAGCCGGCAGCGCACAGCTCACCATCGAAACCCTCGCCAACGACATCGTCAGTTTCTTCGAAGCGCTCGATCTGAACGGCGCATACGCGCTCGGCTGGTCGATGGGCGCAATGGCGATCTGGGGCGCCGCGCCGCGGATCAGCGCGCGTCTCAACGGCATCATTGTCGAAGACATGAGCCCGCGCCTCGTCAATGACGCGACTTGGGAGCACGGCATCGCCAGCGGCTACGGCGCAGCTGATGTCCCCGGCACTGTGAGCGAGATCGAGGCCGATTGGCCGGCTTACGTTTCGCGCTTTGCGCCGCGCATGTTCGCCGCGCCGATGCGCGAGGCCTGTCCCGAGCTTGAGGCATGGGCCGCCGGCGAAATGGCGAAGGCCGACGCGCCAGCAATGTCCGCATTCTGGGCCTCGATGGCCTCACAAGATTTTCGCGCCGCCATCGCGCGCATCGCCGTGCCGATGCTCGTGATCCATGGCGGCGAAAGCCAAGTCTATGACGATGGCGCAACCGCGTTCGTGGCGCACACCGCGCCAAACGCAAAGCGGGTCGTTATCGAGCGCGCCGGCCACGTGCCTCATCTCGAAGCGCCGGACGATTTTTTGAATCATATCGAGGCTTTTGTCCGCGAAACGCGGCGGCCCGAGTTGAAGAGCGGAGGAGCAACCCCATGAAGCGATTTGGTGAAAAGGCGCGTGTCGCGCTTTTGTTGGCGAGCGTAGCTGCTTCGCCGTTCGCGCTGAGCGCCCCGGCGTTTGCGCAAGACGGCGTGAATGAAGAAGAAGAGTTGATCGTGACGGCGCGCCGCCGCGAAGAATCTCTGCAAGATGTGCCAATCGCGATCACGGTGCAAACGGCTGAGCAGCTCGATCAGCGTGGCGCTTCCGATATCACGGTGCTTCAGCAAACAACGCCGAACGCTACGGTTCAGATCGCGCGCGGTTCAAACTCGACCTTGATCGCGTTCATCCGCGGTGTCGGTCAGCAAGATCCTTTGTGGGGTTTCGAGCCCGGCGTCGGCCTTTACGTTGACGATGTTTATGTCGCCCGCCCGCAAGCGGCTGTACTCGATATCTTTGACATTCAACGTATCGAAGTCCTGCGCGGCCCGCAGGGTACGCTCTACGGCCGCAATAGCGTTGGCGGCGCCGTGCGCTACGTGACCGCGCCGCTCGACACCGAAGAAGCGCGCCTGCGCGCGCGCTTCAATTACGGTTCCTACAACCAAATGGAAGCGATCATCTCCGGTTCCGTGCCGCTGACTGAGAACTTCGTCATCGGCGGCGCGCTCGCGCTTTATGGGCGCGACGGCTACGGCGAAAATTCGTTCACCGGCGCGGAGCACTACAACAAAGATGTCGGCGCGTTCCGTCTTAGCGCGCAGTGGACGCCAACGGATGCTCTCAGCATTCGCCTGACCGCCGACGGCGTCGATGACAACTCCAATCCGCGCAACGGCTATCGCCTCGCGAGCTTTCCGGCTGGTGGCCCATCCTACAATCCGCCAAGTAGTGTCTACGACACGCGCGCCGGCGCGGGGGATGAAAACCTTGTCTCGACACGCGGTGAGGCACTGCACATCGACTACGAGCTGAATGACGCCATCACGCTGCGTTCAATAACCGCGCACCGTGAAGGACATACCAACGGCACCATAGACTTCGACAACACTGAGTTCCCGACGCTCGATAT